>PPYE01681408.1_pt1 | contig 22255 bp, 22 predicted proteins | sample 1559881 | NCBI WGS metagenome assembly PPYE01 (sample SAMN08240022, study PRJNA423297) | Human gut metagenome, whole genome shotgun sequencing project.
GCTCCACGCTTGTCACTACGCCGCTAACGGGCGAAACAAATTTCAATTCAGGATGATTCTTGTCGATAAACAAGGGTCCCCCGGCCATCACATATTCCTGCTCTTTGACCACCACTTTCGGAGTGATGCCTGTATAGTCATCGGGAACCAGCGAATAGAATCCCGGTTCCTTAACAGACACAAGTTCCTGGGCAGCAGCGCCTTTCAGGTTGATGTCAAGGCCTTTACGTAACTTAATTACATTTGCCATGCGTTTATTTAAAATAATGGTTTCATTAATTTGCCGCAAAAGTAGCAAAAAAGAACGTGAATAAAGAGTAAAAAAGAAAGGAATTACGGAGAAATTTCCGTAATCCCTTTCGTTAACGAACACGAGAACAAGGATTAGGGGTTAAGGATTAATACCCTGCGGAATCATAGTGCAGCCCACTAATCCTTAATCCCTAACCCCTAATCCTTATCATCACTTTTCTTCAGCGAACATCGGGTCCCATGCCGGCAGGCGGACGGGCTTTTGTTTAAACAGTTCCATCACTTTGGCGGGAACATACTTTGTCTCCACTACCAGACGGAACATGTATTCATTGAACCACTCGTCGGTCATGATGAGATGTCCCTGATAACCGGAAGCGGCTCCCCAACTGTTCTCTACCATCCATTTTACGGGCTTTCCGTCTTTGTTCAAGTCAACGGCCATCAAGGTCATGGCGTGGGAAGAGCCACTGGAGAAAGTCTGGATACGTTGCTTCTTGTCCATCCCGAAGGTGGTGCCCATCAGTGATTCGTAGTCATAGTTTTTCACATCGAGCAGACCGCGTTCGGAATTCAGGAACTTGCCCACGTCGCAGGAGAAGTACATCATGGTGCTGTCCTTCAAGGAGGCAATGGCCATCTCTTTGATGTCCTCTACGGGCAGGTTGACATAAGTCCAGTTCTTGCCGTCGTAACGATGGCGGTCATAGTCTATTTCATAGCACTTGTAATACTCGCGACTGGGGTCGTTCATCAGCATTACGTAGTTGGTCAGCAGTTGTTTGTCTCCATATTTCTCAAGGAAAGACATGGGAGTGTGATGCTCTGTCTCCACAGGATTACCCTTGGCATCGTGGCGGACATAGTCGAACTCCGTGGGAGGTACACCGAGGTTCAGCACCAGCATGCGGTAGATGGTTCCGAGCATCGTAGTTTTCTCCTTCTCCAGAGCTTCGGGCTTGGCACCGGCGGCAGCCATGTCACGCAGTTGCAGACCATACTCTTTCAGCTTCAGAGAGATGAGGTTGGCCATGCGGGAGGTATTTTCACTGCTGTTTGTTTCGGGCATGGCATCTTTGGGAACAAGGCCGTATTTGGAAACAATGTCGGCCACACCGGTAAAGGTACCCCCATCGCTCAGCGGATGCTGGAAGAGCCATTCCACGGTCTTATCAGTCAGGGGACTCTTGGAGGTGTCGATGATGCCTTGCAAGAAGAGGTTTGCCTTCTCCAACTGGTCCCAGAAGAAGGGATAGACTTCGGAGAACTCAAAAGACTGGAAACCGTATTCGGCAAGGGTCTTGGCACGCATCACATTCAGCCCCGTAAACAGCCAGCAGCGGCCAGACGACTTCTGGTCGGTGATACCTTTGGATTCTACCTTGATGGAGAAGTGGGTATCCATGCCCTGCATATTCTCCTGGTTGAGTGCCAGTTTACGGATGTCATTATTGCCTATGGCATTGCGGAGCGCCTTGTCGGCAGCCGTGCCTTGATAACTTTGCTTGATTTGTCCAAGCATTTCGGGGCTGATACCCCCTTTTCCCTCTTGTGCCTGCACGGAGAGCAGTGCGGCACTCAGAACAATTACAGATAAAAATCGTTTCTTCATTCAGATTATGTGTTTTTAGTTATTGATGTCTTGCTTCGTGAAGCAGACAAAAGTAATGTCTTTTTTGATAATTTTAGTGACATCTTTAGATTTATTATCTATTACAGTGAAAACTATTCGGGATAAAATAGTTTCCTTTGCACCCACATTTCGTACGACATGAAAAGATATATACTAAGCATTATCGCACTGGTGCTGTTCGCCACCACCTTTTATGCCCAGGAACAGACTGCGGCCGCCACAAACGACAGCGTTCCTGCACTGACCAAAAAAGAACTACGCAAGCAAAAGGTAGCGCGTCGGAATCTGCATTACAATATTCTGGGCGGACCCAGCTACACCCCCGACTTCGGTGCCGTGCTGGGAGGAAGCGCCCTGATGACCTTCCGCATGAACCCCAGCGACACCACGCAGCTGCGCTCCGTAGTGCCCATGGCCATCGCCTTCATGTTCAACGGTGGCATCAATCTCTTCTCCAAACCGCAACTCTTCTTTAAGGGCGACCGTTTCCGTATCTTCGGAAAGTTCAGCTATAAAAATACGGAAGAAAACTTTTACGGCATCGGCTATAATACCAATAAAGATTACGTACGAAGCGACAGTACCAGCAAATACCGGTACAGCGGCGTGCAAATCAACCCCTGGTTCCTTTTCCGACTGGGCAACAGCAATATCTTTGCCGGACCTCAAATCGACATCAATTACGACCACTTGACGGAGCCCGGCAAGTTCTTGGTGGACGAACCCTCGTACAAAGAGGCAGGCGGTACGGCTAATGGCTATAACAACTTCAACTCCGGCCTCGGTTTCCTGCTGACATACGACAGCCGTGACGTCCCTGCCAACGCCTACCGTGGTATGTATCTGGATTTCCGCGGCATGATGTACGCCAAGTTCATCGGCAGCGACCAGACCTTCTACCGCCTGGAGATAGACTACCGCCAATACAAGTCACTGGGCAAGCGCAGGGTGCTCGCGTGGACGGCACAGACCAAGAACGTGTTCGGTGACGTCCCTCTGACGCAATATGCCCTCACCGGAACGCCTTTCGACCTGCGCGGCTACTACATGGGGCAATATCGCGACAAGTCCTCGCATGTGGTCATGGCAGAGTACAGACAGATGCTCAATACCGACTGCAGCACTTGGGTGAAGCGGATGCTCAACCACATAGGTTTTGTAGCCTGGACCGGCTGCGGCTTCATGGGCCCCACTCCCGGCAAGATAGAGGGTGTACTGCCCAACTATGGTGTAGGTCTGCGCATTGAGGTACAGCCACGCATGAACGTCCGCCTGGATTTAGGCAAAAACACGGTAAACAACCAGATGTTGTTTTACTTCAATATGACAGAAGCGTTTTGAGTAACGCCCTGCCTACCTGCCCATCCCTTTCCTATGGAGAATGATGATTGAAAGCCTTTAATCGCCTCTCACTCACAAGGTTATTCAAGCTCACCTCTATAGGAAGCCCACTTCCTTATAACATCGGAACACCTTGAGAAACAAACATTTTATTTTTCTTTTCTTTTTCTTGCATCGGTAAAAGATTATCCATACTTTTGGCAATCACATTTCTTTTTATCAAAAAAGAAAGCAAACGAGCGGATACATGAAAGCCTTTGAAGTACTCTTCTGGATAAGTTTATTCATAGTGTTCTATACTTATATAGGATATGGTATACTATTATATATCCTGGTCAAGATAAAAGAATGTTTCCGTAAGCCTGCGCCCCGTCCGATGCCTGCCGACGATGCTTTACCCCCATTGACGCTATTTATCGCCGCCTACAACGAAGAAGATGTAGTGGATGAAAAAATGCGCAACTGCCTGGAGCTGGATTATCCCGCCGACAAGCTACGCATCCTCTGGGTGACCGACGGCAGCAACGACCATACCAACGAACGCCTCTCCCACTGGCCGCAAGCCATCGTCCTCCACCAACCCCAACGCCAAGGCAAGACAGCCGCCCTGAACCGCGGTATACATTTCGTAGAAACGCCCCTTGTCGTGTTCACCGATGCCAATACTCACCTCAACCGCGAAGCCCTGCGGGAGATAGTGCACGCCTTCACCGACCCTAAAGTGGGATGCGTGGCAGGCGAAAAACGTATCGCCGTGCAAAGCAAGGACAATGCTGCCTCGGGGGGAGAAGGGCTATACTGGAAATACGAATCCACCCTCAAAGCGCTCGACGCACGCCTCTATTCGGCAGTAGGCGCAGCGGGTGAACTGTTTGCCGTGCGCCGCGAGCTGTTCGAGGAAATGCAGACAGATACGCTGCTCGACGACTTCATACTCTCCCTGCGCATCGTCATGCAGGGACACACCATTGCCTATTGTGCCAATGCCTATGCCGTAGAAAGCGGCTCGGCAGACATGCGCGAAGAAGAAAAGCGCAAGGTGCGCATCGCTGCCGGGGGCTTGCAATCCATCTGGCGGCTGCGTCCGCTGCTCAACCCATTCCGTTACGGCACATTCTGTTTCCAATATATTTCCCACCGGGTGCTGCGCTGGTCGCTCACTCCTATCCTATTGTTCCTATTGCTTCCCCTCAACACAATTCTCATCTTTACGACAAGCACGCCATTACTGTATGCCATCATCTGGCTGTTACAAGCTCTTTTCTACCTCATGGGAAGTTGGGGGTACTACCTTTCAATGAAGCATATAAAAAACAAGATACTTTTCATCCCCTACTATTTCCTCTTCATGAACGTCAACGTCATACGAGGATTCAACTACCTGCACAAGCGCACAGGCAATGCAAGCGGCGCATGGGAGAAGGCCAGAAGGGCATGAAACTAATACTGTAAGAATGAAAAACACTTTGAAACAAGCTGAAAACGCCGAGAGACTGTTGAAGCTGACGTCAGATACCATGCTCCTTCTGAACCGGGACGGCATTTGCATGGACATCGCAGTGCACAATGTAAACCTTTGGTTCATGAAGGAAGAAAAGCTGCTGGGCAAGAATCTGTTCCAACTGATACCGCCGTCCACTTACTACCAAGTATATCCGGAGTTCAAGAAGGTACTGACGCAAAAGGTACGTTCAGTCCATAATTACGAAATGACACTGGGTCACACTACCTATTACTTTAAATGCATCATGTACCCGTACGACGGCATGGTCCTCTGCCAGTACCGCGACATCACAGAACGCAGCCAGCGCAAACTGGAACTCGAAAAGAAAAACCACGAGCTCAACGAAATACAAAAGGCCGCCCTCATCGGAAACTGGCAATACGATACCCAGACCCGCATATTCTGTTATGCAGGCCATACGGGTATCATGTGTTCGGAAGAGGTGCAGCACATCAATATGGACAATTATCTGGAACTTATCCTTCCTGAAGACCGGAAAAGCTTTACCGGCTGGATGAAAGAGAATCTGAAAGGCAAGATGGAAAACAGCGTGGACTACCGCATCTTCCTCAAAGGAAACATTTTCTATATCCGCCTCAAAGCGTTTGCCCGCGAACGGCAGAAAGACGGGAATGTCACTATAGAAGGATACATACAGAACATTACCGACATACAGAAACGGCGCAACGACATCAATCTGCTGACACATGCCATCAACAACTCCACCGAGGACATTTATTCGGCACACGAAGACGGCACGCTGATATTCTGCAACCGTTGCTTCAAGGAACGGCATGGCATCGGTAATGGCCAAGACATCACCCGGATGAAGATATACGACCTGCCCTCATACGGCAGGGATGAAACATCCTGGAAAGAGTTTGCCAACCGTGTCAAACGTGGAGAGACGAACCACGGATACATCGTCTACCATCCGCTGCCCAAGCGTCCGGAAGTACTCGCCATTGAAGGAAACGCTTATTGGGTGACAAGCGACAAAGGGGAAGGAACCATCTGGACATTCGGAAGGGATGTATCCACACGCATCCGGCATGAGCAACAAATCAAACAGTTCTACCTGATTCTGGACAAAATCATCGAAAACCTCCCGGCAGGCATTGTTGTGAAGGACATCAACAACAACTTCAAATACCTCTACCGCAACCGCGAATCGTATAACCGCGAAATCCCCATACAAGAGGCATTGGGAAAGGACGACTTCGATTTTTATCCTCTGGAGACTGCTCAGGAAAAGAGGGCGCAAGACATCGAAATAGCCAGAACCGGCAAAGAGATGCACTGGATTGCGGAAGAACGCGACGGAAACGGTAACTCCATCTATCTGGACAAGCGAAAGATGAAGATTGAAAGCAACGACTTCTCCCCCATCCTGCTGAACATCGAATGGGACATCACGGAAATGGAACAGATGAAACGGGAACTGCTCGTAGCCAAGGAGAAAGCCGAGACTTCCGACCGGCTCAAATCCGCCTTTCTCGCCAACATGAGCCACGAGATACGCACACCGCTCAATGCCATTGTAGGCTTCTCGCGCATCATTGCCGAAAGTACCGACGAGGAAGAACGGCTAGGCTATTACGAAATAGTGGAATCGAACAACGAACGCCTGCTCCAGCTCATTAACGAAATCCTCGACTTATCAAAAATAGAATCGGGCATCGTGGAGTTCACCATCACGCCCGTACGCCTCCATCCACTCTGCAAGGAGATACACGACGCACATATTTTCCGCTGTCCCGAAGGAGTGGAACTGATATACGAACCCTCTGACGAGAATATCGTGATTGACGGAGACAAGAACCGGATTTTCCAGGTCATTTCCAATCTGATAGGCAATGCCTTCAAGTTCACCACCACCGGGCACATCAGTTACGGGTATCGCCGGGAAGGCAAGTATGTAGCATTCCACGTCACCGATACGGGTATGGGCATTGCACCGGACAAGGTGGACCGGGTATTCGAACGTTTCGTCAAGGTGAACAACTTTGCCCAGGGCACCGGATTGGGACTTTCTATCTGCAAAACCATCATCGAACGTCTGGGTGGCAACATATCCGTCACTTCAGAGGTGGGTAAAGGCACCACATTTACTTTTGTTCTCCCGCTGGAATCCACCAGCAAAACAGAGGCGGAAAAGAAAGAAGAGGACAACCAGGAAACGACAGCAGAGACACACTCCACAGAGCAGAGGGGCAAAAATGCAGCCCCCGGAGATTCCCCGAAGAATGAAGAGGTCGGAGCACTCCCTACCCCTCCTTCCAAGACCATCCTGATTGCCGAAGATACAGAAAGCAACTTCATCCTAATTAACGCCATTTTAGGCCGACTCTATCGGCTGAAACATGCCAAAGACGGCATGGAAGCCGTAACGATGTTCGAGGAAGTCCACCCCGACCTCATCTTGATGGATATGAAAATGCCCAACCTTGGCGGAATCGACGCCACTCGCATCATCCGTGAACTGGTACCGGACGTCCCCATCATCGCCCTTACAGCCTATGCCTACGAGCACGACAAGCAAGCTGCCCTGGAAGCAGGTTGCAACGACTTCCTTACCAAACCCTTCACTCAAGAAGTGCTGAAGGAAACCATCAAGAAATGGCTGGATGATAAAGGATGACTGAAAAACAGTCATCCTCCACTTTATGCAAAAATATCACTTCGCTGGATATAAGCAATCACATCCCCTTTATTGACCACATCCCCTTGCTTGGCACAGACTTCCACCACACGTCCGGTAAATCCGGTCCATATCTTCTCGTATTCGCCCCACGGCGTAGAGATGTAGCAGAACACCTCATCATGCTGGTACTTGCGTCCGATGAAAGGAGCAGAAGAAGGACCTTCGACGGAAACCTCCCAAAGCACTTGCCCCTTGGAAGGCGCGATTATCGGGTCTGCCTTGGCACGCTTCAGCTTCTTGATTTCTTCTTCCGAGTATCCGTTTTTGGCCATCGCCGCATCCTTGGCACGCTGCAGGTCATCCTCAAAACGTTTCTTGGCAACGCCGGATTTATAGTCGCGATACTGCCGGTCGTGCATGGCAAGCTCGAAGAGTTCCTCGTCATCATCGCCATATTCCCAACCGTTTTCGTCCATCTCTTTCCGGTATGTATCCAGAGCATCCGGGTAGTTCAGCTGCGGGTCCGTATCCACGAACTCAAAGCCTTTGGACTTAGCCAGTTCCACTATCTCGGGCGCTAAAGTACCGGGGAGGCGTCCACTCTTGCCCAGAATCATGTCCCACGTATGGTTGTCTATCATCGTCCAACGCTCCTCTCCCTTTACCTGCTGCATGAGGTTCATCAAAGCCACATTCTTCACATACTGGCTGAAAGGAGTCACCAAAGGAGGATAACCCAGCTTGGGCCATACATATTCCACTTCGTCGAACAGCATGACGAGCAGGTCGTCCAGACTGAGTTCCGGCTCGTTCTTACCGCGCAGTATCATGTTGATGCCGGAATGCACTCCCTTCAAGTCGGCCATCATGGAGCCCATCATGCCACCCGGCAAACCGCACTTCAGCAAGAGTGAGGACATATGTTTATTGGTGGGGTCCATGAAATAACCCAAGAAATCGTCAATGAACTCCTGCGTCATGGCACGGGCTTTCATGTAGGCTTTCATGTTTATGTCGGGCACTTGGAAACCCAGGTCTTTCAGCATGGCCTGCACGGAGATGATGTCCGGATGAACCTTGCCCCACGACATGGGTTCCATCGCCACATCGATGATGTCGGCACCGTTCTCACAGACTTCGAGAATGGAAGCCATGGAAAGTCCGGGACCGCTATGCCCGTGGTATTGTATCAGCACATCGGGGTGCTTCTCCTTAATGGTTCTGACAAGCTGTCCCAGCATACCCGGACGTCCGATGCCCGCCATATCCTTCAAGCAGATTTCAGGTGCCCCGGCTTCAATCAACCGGTCGGCAATACTGGCATAGTATTCCACCGTATGGACGGGAGAATACGTGATGCAGAGCGTAGCCTGCGGTATCATGCCCGCTTCCAGAGCATATTTGATAGAAGGAATTATATTCCGCGTCTCGTTCAATCCGCAGAAGATACGGGTAATGTCCACACCCTGGGCATGCTTCACCTTGTACATCAGCCGGCGCACATCTGCCGGAACGGGATACATGCGCAGTGCATTTAGCCCGCGGTCGAGCATATGCGTCTGTATGCCTGCTTCCCTAAAAGGTGCGGTAAAGGCGCGTACAGCCTTGTTGGGATTTTCACCATACAGAAGGTTTACCTGCTCAAAAGCTCCTCCGTTTGTTTCAACGCGTGCAAAACAACCCATTTCAACTATCAACGGAGCAATACGTACCAACTGGTCTACCCGGGGTTGATACTTACCGGACGACTGCCACATGTCCCGGTAAACAAGACTGAATTTAATTTCCTTTTTCATCATAGTCAATAATAAGAGATTTTCCTTCGGTTAACTTAACATATACAAATATAAAGGATTATTCTGACATATAGTCAAGAATAACCCTTAAAAATTCATCATAAGCAATATGTTATATATCATATTGCTACTATCAAATTATTATCAGATGAAATCTTTCAATTCATCCTGCAACTTCTGGCGCGTAAAGAAGATGCGGCTTTTCACCGTTCCGAGCGGAAGGCCGAGGCGTTCGGCAATCTCGCGGTACTTGAAACCGGACACATGCATGGAGAAAGGGACTTTATAGTCGCGTGGAAGGGCATTGACGATGCGATGCATTTCTTTCAGGTCGTAGGCACCCTCGGTACTGGCAAAACCAGAGTCCTGGGGCATGCTGAGGTGATACTGATTGTCCGTCTGGTCCACAAAAGTCTGTTCGCGAACTATTTTCCGGTAATTATTGATAAAGATGTTGCGCATAATGGTATACATCCAACCTCTGAAATTGGTGTCGGGTTCAAATTTGTCTTCGTTATCCAAAGCCTTGAGAGATGTCTCTTGCAACAAATCATTCGCTTCTTCCCGGTCGGCTGTCAACTTGTATGCAAAGCGAAGCAGTTCTTCTTGCACTGCAAGCAAATCTTTTCTAAAACTGTAAGTATTCATACTTTGCTCAATTTTTAAATAGTTAATAATGGTTTAGGTTTTACGATTGCAAGTATAAGGAAGATTTGAAGCCCCGGGGGACGGAATACGGTTTTTATTAGGGGTGAAAACTATCATTTGACAGTTTACACCCCCCTCTCTGATAGTTTACGGGTGATATTATATACTGAAAACTATCATTTTTCCGAAGATTTCGTAAATGTTACGTGATTTTTTTATAGCTTTGCCTACATATAGGAAAACACTTTTATTACATAAAAACACTTTATTTTATGAAATCATTTCAATTTAAGTCACTTCTTCTGCTGACTACCCTTATCATTTCCCTGCCCTCCTTCGGACAAGGACTGAAGGCGTTCAAGCTGAAGAACGGTCTTTCCGTATATATATGGGAAGATGAATCCAAATCGGACGTGTTCGGACTGGTAGGCGTACGTGCCGGTTCCATCAACGACCCCGAAGAGTACACGGGACTTGCACACTACCTGGAGCACGTCATGTTTAAAGGAACAGACAAGATAGGCGCGCTGAACTGGACGGAAGAAGAACCGATCTACAAGGAAATCATCGCCAAGTACGACCAGATGGCCGAAGAAGCCGACCCGGCAAAAAAAGAAGCCATCAGCAAGGAAATCAATGAGCTGACCGTCAAAGCTGGAAAATTGGGACTTCCCAACGAATACTCCAACCTGATGGAAAGCATGGGTGCCAAAGGGGTGAATGCAGGCACCTACTATGACTGGACCTTCTATCACAGCTCCTTCCCTGCCTATCAGATAAACAAATGGCTGGAAATTTCCTCACAACGTTTCCTGCATCCCGTATTCCGTTCCTTCCAGTCGGAGCTGGAAAACGTGTACGAAGAATATAACCGTTCACAAGATGACCAGGGACGTGCACAGAACCAGTTCGTGATGGAGAAAGCTTTTGAGGGACATCCTTATTCCCGTTCCATCATCGGCCTGCCCGAACATCTGAAGAATCCCCGCCTGAGCAAGCTGATTGAATTTTACGAACAATGGTATGTCCCCGAAAACATGGTACTGGTACTCGTAGGAAACATCAAAGCCCAACAAATCAGCGGACGCATCAATGCCGCCTTTGGACGTCTGGCTGCTAAACCCTCACCCGAGCGCAAGGTCTACCAGAACCTCGAAATAAAGGGCCGCAAACAGTATTCGGCTAAAGTAGGATTCTACCCGCAAGTGGCAATGGTATTCAATGGAGTACCTGCCGGACATCCCGACGAAGACGCTCTGGACATCGCCCTGGCACTGCTGAACAACAACAGTCAGACCGGAACTATGGACAAGCTGGTACTGGACGGTGAACTGACCAGCGCCGGAGCCTACACCCGTACTTTCCGCGAACAAGGACGCGCCATCGTAGCGGCCATTCCCCTCTACGACGAAAACCAGCGCCGTTTCGAGTCGACCAAGAGCGCCGAAAAGAAAGCCTTGAAAGCCATCCAGCAAATCGCCAACGGAGAATTCGAGGACTGGAAAATTGATGCCATCAAAGCCGAGAAATGCCGCCAGTTCGACCTGGAAATGGAGTCGAACGAGGACAAGGCCATGATACTGATGAACGCCTTCTACAACGAGCAGGACTTGGGCGACATACTCAATTACAAGGACAAGATTATGGCCATCACCACTGACGACATCAAGCGAGTAGCCAAGAAATATCTGTCAGACAATTACCTGGCCCTATATATCGAAAAAGGAAAGCCTGACAAGAACGCCAAGATTGAGAAGCCGGGTTACAAACCCGTAGAACCTCCGATAGGAAAAGAATCGCTCTATGCAACACAATTCAAAAACCTGCCCATCGGACAGATGGAGGAGAAATTCGCAGACTACGGCGAAGTGCAAATCAAGCAACTGAACGACCGTTCAAAGATGTACTACACACCCAACAAGGAGAATAACGTATTCCAGTTGGTTGTACAATACGGAGCCGGTGAACGCGAATTCCCAAAACTTGGCTATGCCGCCCAGTTGATGAACAACGCAGGCATCATGGGGGCCTACGAACCGCAAGAGTTGAAAGAAGAACTCAGCAAGCTGAACGCAACCTGCCACGTGACAGCCGATGATGACAACCTCTACATCATCATGGAGGGCTACGAAGCCACCCTGCCGCAAGCCTGCCAGCTACTTTCACGCCAGATTTTGATGCCAAAACTGGACGAAAAGCAACTGGCACGTCTGAAAGGTTCGGCAATGGGTATGCGCCAGCAGCGCAAAGACAACGTCAGCATCCTGAACGAAGCACTGCGGCAGTACATGCTCTACGGAGAGAAATCAGACTACATCAAGGAACTGACCGACAAGGAGATTTACGAATTACAGATTTCAGAACTGACGGGCGACATCAACCGCGCCTCCAACTACGAGGCAAAAGTGTTCTTCACCGGAACACTCCCCTTCGACCAAGTATACGATATCCTGAGCAAGAACCTCCCATTGGTGGCCAACGAACGCCCGTCCAACTCCCCACAGGCAAAGGACATGATGCCGGTGACCGAAAACACCGTCTACTTCCTGCCTAACAACGATGCAGAACAAGCCCAAATCCACCTCTACATCCCGATGCAGAAGGCTGACAAAAAGGACGACGTGCTGCGTAGCGCATTCAACCAATACTTCGGTCTTGACTTCACCGGCATCGTTCTGAACGAAATCCGCGAAAAACGCTCCATGGCCTATACAGCCTACGCATTCGTCGGCACGCAAGGCATAGTCGGAAAAGCAAGCTATCTGCGCGGCTACATCGGTACCCAGAACGACAAGGCAAACGATGCATTGGACGTACTGATGGGTCTCGTCAACGACATGCCGAAAAATCCGGAACGTATCGACAACATCAAGAGCTACCTCCGCCAAGCCATGCTGACCAGTCACCCCAGCTTCCGCAACAAAGCCATGGAACTGGTAGACTTGGGCTACAGAGGCTACACAGACGACCCAGCAAAGGAAAACCTGCCGAAAGTAGATGCACTGACCTTTGACGACATCGTGAAATTCTACGAAGAGAACATCAAAGACAAACCTTACTGCATTTCCATCATGGGCAACCCAAAGAACATTGACCTGAAGCGACTGGAAAAATTCGGCAAGGTAGTGAAACTGAACGAACGCAAACTTTTCAACACGAAGGATGCATTGTTCTAACCTTGTTTTATCCCTTTAGCAATCCCATCCTCCTTCCCCCTTATCAGGGGAACGAGGAATATGAAAGATTCCCCGACATTTCGGTTGCAAATGCCGGGGAATCTTATTTTTAACACCTGAAGTTCTTTTGCACATTGCCCGGAATTTCACCGGAAAATCCCTGAGATTCTCAGACAGCAGATAACGGACTACCCTTCCTGCTCCTCCTCATTGCCCGAAAGGATAGGCAGGCAAATCCTATACTTCACCGCCAGTATGCGAGTAACGAACACCGTCACACCGCCCACAATCTGACACACGAAAGACTCCATCCCCAGAAGATGGCACATCCAGTAGAAGGTCCCTCCTACCACACAAGCCATCGCATAAATCTCCTTCCGGAATATCAGCGGAATTTCGTTAATGAATACGTCACGTATCACACCTCCCGCAGCCCCGGTGATGCTGCCCATAATGATGGCCACCCAAAAGGGATAGCCCAGCGCGATGCTCTTGCCCACGCCGACCACCGTGAACAGTGCCAGGCCAATACTGTCGAATATGAAGAACGTATTGTGCAGATGGATGAGATGTTTACCGAAGAGGATGACCCACAACAAGGCCAGTCCGGTACAAATCAAGTAAATGGGATCCGTCATCCAGCCCGGGGTGACGTCCAGCAACAGGTCGCGTATCGTACCGCCGCCAATGGCCGTCACAAAACCCACCACATACGCTCCAAACCAGTCGAACCGCTTGGCCGAGGCCAGGCGTATGCCACTGATGGCAAAGGCAAATGTGCCAATGAAATCGAGTATCTGAACAAATGTTGGCATTATCACTTTGAGAATTAAAAATTAAAAATTATAAATTAAACATTGAATAAGTGTGTATTTTCAACAGACACTCTGAAAATAATAGGCAAAGTAACAAATAATTTCCCTAAGAAAACGTATTTTTGTATGGCGAAGTTACGAAAAGAATGTATTTTATTGGAAATGAGCGTATGTTAATCGCTCATGATAGTAATAGGTTACGATTTAGTTAGTTATCTGCTGCATTATTCTTCTGCGCGTTGCGTAACCTTCAAAGAACTCTTCGTATGCAAAAGTAACAATAAAACGGGAGATTTTGATATGAATCTCCCTGATTTTTTCTATCTCACACAAGTTTTTCCGTAAAAGCGGCTTTATCCGTCGGCACACCATCGCCCAAAAGGATTTTGAACGAACGTGTGCCGACTACTGCATAAGCGGAGAAAAGGGCTTTGCCTCACGCCTAAGCAACAGTTTAGACTCATGAGGCAAGGCCCATTTCTTTTGTGCTTATGCCAAAGAGGTGCTTTTACGGCTTTTCAGATGATTTTTCTTTTTCGCTGTTCTTTTGAGCCGGAAGCGGAAAGCCGTGTATGACCGCTTGTCCATAAATGGAACAAGCCGTCTCCCACTGCAGGCAAACCGGGAAGAATGATTTTATCTGCCCGCCCAGACACGTCCGGCCGGACAGATAAAACCATACTTCCTTGCAGGTGCTTTGCCCGGTTTCACGCTACTGACTATATCCTTTTTTTGTTGGGGGCTTCCTTTTCCACGGATTTCTCTTTTGAAGTTTTCTGTCTAATCTGCCTCTACTTCCGTTTACCTCCATTTTCGCGCCTTTCAGTGAGCCGCATCAGGCAGTCATTTCCGTTCTGGGCGCAAAGGTAACTCCGGGATTTGACGGGAAAGCAAGGTCAAGCCTCCTGTTTTCGGAAAAAATCTCCAGCCCTGCGGGTAGTATTTTTTCCGAAAAACCTTGCATTCCCTAATCCCTACCTTTTTAAGCACCCGAAACGAAAACGACCGATGCGACAGAAAGACGCATTTGACTTTTCCGACATTCTCCGAACCTACATCGTGAAGCAATACGGACATTGGGCGGAATACAAGGCTACCGACAAGACCGCACTCCGCAATTTCCTTTACGGCAGGATTGACAACATCGTGGAACTTAACAAATGATACGGCTATGACAGCAACGGCAGACTTCAGACAAATGGCGCAATACATGGGGCTTGCGATATGCACCCTAATCATGCGCACCGCCCTTTGGGTATTCGGCATCCTTTGGGGCTTCGTCAGAGAGATAGTAAACGGAGTGTTCCGAGTGGCGATAGGCATAATCGTGGCTATCCTCTCCACAATCGCCTTCTTCGGCTTCATCCTTTGGTTATTCACCCTTTAATACCAACCGACATGGCAAAGAGAAGAAGCAAGACAGTGGAGCAGCAGTGCAGATACTACGAGGTGGACAACATCTTCGAGTACATGGTGGAAACGTACATCAACGGCAACATATCCGTGTTCCGTGAACTCTACCACGAACTGAACAAGGACGCACGAAAGGACTTTACGGACTTCCTTTTGAGCGAGGTGGAGCCGATTTATTGGAGAGAGATACTGAAACAGACAATCTAAAAAAGACAGCGATATGAAAACGACAGACCATTTCAAGAGAACGATACAGCTGTATTTGGAGCAACGTGCAGCGGAAGATGCGCTCTTTGCGAAGAACTACCGCAACCCTGCCAAGAACATAGACGATTGTGTGACCTACATTCTGAACTATGTGCAGAAAAGCGGTTGCAGCGGCTTCACGGACGGGGAGATATACGGACAAGCCGTACACTACTATGACGAGAACGAGATAGAGGTGGGCAAGCCTATCCAGTGTCAGATAGCCGTGAACCATGTGGTGGAACTCACCGCAGAGGAAAAGGCGGAGGCACGGCAGAACGCTATCCGACAATATCAAGAGGAGGAAGTCCGCAAGTTGCAGAACCGCAACAAGCCGAGAACCACCACCAAAGCGACCATCCAAGAAGTACAACAACCCTCATTATTTGATTTAGGCTTATGAAACCGAGAACACACATACAGCAGGAAGTCGCACATCTGAGCAAGCGACTGCCAAGATTGACCGCCACACAAAAGGCATACGCTTTCCGTCATTGCTTCAAGCACTACGCAATCAAAAGAGCGGACGGCACGAACATCTGTACCGAGTGCGGACATTCATGGAAGAGCGACCACGACCTTGCGGACACCCTTTGCGGATGTACCTGCCCCCATTGCGGTATGCAGTTGGAAGCGTTGCGCACCCGAAAGAGCATTTTCAGCGAAAACGAATACTTCTCCATCGTCACCACCAGCAAGCAGTACCAAGTGATACGCTTCTTCTTCGTCAAGTCCCGATACAAGGCAGGGCAAGCATCCGAGTATTCCATTTATGAAGTGGTGCAGAGGTGGATTTCACCCGATGGAAAGACAACGACCGTTGCCCGACTGCGTGGTATGTCAATGTTGTATTATGACCAATGGTCTGAATACAGCGACATGGAGGTACGCAAGAACAACGGACTTCACGCATACGATATAGCACCTATGTGTACCTATCCCCGACAGCGTTTCATCCCCGAACTGAAACGCAACGGCTTCAAGGGGGACTACCACAACACACTGCCGTATGACCTTTTCACGGCTATCCTTTCCGACAGCCGAGCCGAAACACTCTTGAAGGCAGGGCAATACGCCATGTTGCGCCACTATATCCGCAGTTCCTTTGACATGGGACGGTATTGGGCATCCGTCAAGATTTGCATCCGCAACGGCTACACCATTTCGGACGGCTCCGTATGGTGCGACACCATTGACCTCCTGCGGCATTTCGGCAAGGACACGAACAGCCCGAAATACGTCTGCCCTGCCAACCTCAAAGCGGAACACGACAAATTAGTGGCAAAGCGCAACCTGCAAAGGGAGCGCGAGCGGACGGAACAGCAACGGCAAAAGGCGATTGAGGACGAGAAGAACTATCTGAAAGCCAAAGGTATCTTCTTCGGGCTTGTGTTCTCTGACAGCCTTATCTGCATCAAGGTCATAGAGAGCGTTGAGGAAATGGTAGAGGAAGGACGGATGATGCACCATTGTGTGGGCGGTTATCACAACAAGGTAAACTCCCTTATCCTATCCGCCACCATTGACGGCAAACGGATTGAAACGATAGAAGTCAGTTTGAAAACGCTGAAAGTGGTACAGAGCAGAGGGGTATGCAATTCCAATACTGAGTACCACGACCGCATCATCCGGCTTGTGGAGGACAATACCGAACTTATCCGTCAGCGGATGAACGCAGCATAATATCAACCTATAATAAAGAATAATATGGAAGTAAGATTTGAAAGCATGGTTTGCTTGTGGGACGATAAAATCCCCACGATGTTCCTTGAGTTTATGAACCTCCTCACTTTTTGTCAGAGTGAGGAGCAGTTAAGGGCAAGCGTAAAGGACTTTTCCGAGAAGCACGAACTTGACAAGTTCTTCCTTTACGGCTTCGGCTCACACCATTTCTACCTGCACCAACGCTATACGAGTAACCCCGAAATGGTGATGCAGAACAGAGTTTTGTCAGTACATTTCTAACCATCAAAAGCAACGATTATGGCAACACGAATGACCATCAACGGAGTAAGCACCTGCACGAAAGCAGGGACAGAGAAATACGAGAAGTTCCAAACGGGTATCGGCAGACGCAAGCGGACACTTGTGCAATACGACTACCGCCACACGGATGGGGAATTATTCTCTTGTGTGACACCCACGTTGGACGAGTGCCGAACCGCACGGGACAAGTGGCTGACGGCAAAGGAAGGAAAGGAGGACAAGCGATGAACGAAGTAGGCTACCAAACGCTGATAGTCAAGTTCAGCAAGCCCATCACGGAATTGGACGGCATCTTTGACGATGCCGAAGCGTGGGGAGTTGAAACCCTTAAAGGATGGGTAGAGGACTATGAGAGCAGTCGATTTACCGCCATTGACACCCACACGGCAGTCATAACGAGCGAGTACAATATGGAGTGTGTGAAAACATGGTTGGAAAGGAACACCCCCATAGCCGAGAAAACTGAATTTTGAACGTTGTGGCGGTGCGGACACCGCCACAACATAACGCCTAAAATACAACGGACATGATAGCAAAGACAATTTTGGAGCAGATAGGTGGCAGACGCTTTGCCGCCATGACGGGAAGCAAAGACTTCATAGACATGGGCAACGGCTTACGCATGAGCCTTGCGAGGATTATGGATTTTTTGAAAGATAACTCAGTATGGATAACTCCTCTTCTTGTTGCTATTGTCGGAGGTATTATTAGTGGTATTTTCTACCTAATTAAAAAAGGTGGAAAAAGTAACAAGCAGACAATTAAAGATGTTCATAATAGCACTATAAATCAGGTAAACGGCAATAACAATGAATTTCGGAAATGATCAGAAAATAGAGAGTGTTAATCAATCCACCATAGTACAAGCAAAAGGTGACATTAACTTTAATGGCATTACAGCTGAAACTGCTATGGAAATCTGCAAATATGTAGTAAAAGCAGAGTTGGCTGTTTATACTCAGGATGCAAGGGTCGAGGCCGAGAAAAGATTATCTGACATATCGGAAAAAACAATAGACCGGATAACTTCATTAAAGGAAGATTTATTACATCGTTTCAAAGAGCCTGCAATTCAGATGGCATTAAATGAGACATTTAAAAATTACATCGCATCCGGTAATGAAGAATTAGGCGAAAATCTTATAGATTTACTAATAGAACGTTTGAGTGTACAAGAAAGGACAACAGAACAATCTATAATAGATGAGGCGAGAAATATAATACCCAAACTATCTTCCAATACAGTTTCATTATTGGCAATAATGGTTTTTAGTAAACTGATATTCCCATACAACAAAAAACAATATGATGACTTGTTATTGAAGTTGGCTCCGTTAGTGGAAAGATTAAAAAATATCAGTTCATTGGATATAGCCCACTTAAAGCAAGTCGGATGTGGCTATGGAATATCGGCATTTCACGTTGTAGAACCACTTGAAAAATATCTACTTTCTGATTATGATTTATTTTTTAGACATACCATTTCATTGAATGAATTAAATGGTATTTTTCAGAAGTATCCACAACTAATGAATGTTTCTCAGCGAACTAATTTACCATATATAATGGGGTTGTTTTCTATTGAAGGACAATATGTGTCTTTTAATGTCACAAATACCAAGACTGTAACAGAAGCATTCAATCAAGCAAATAAAAACCAGTTAATCCCCCTGTTTGAAGATTTGAAAAATAAAGCAATACCATTTACAGAAGATGAGGTTCGTAACTATCATATTCAGAAGGATGCTCGATGGCAATTTGCATTTGACGTTTTCAAAAATAACCAAATAACAACTTTCCAATTAAATCCTGTTGGAGTATATATCGGAATCAGGCAATTGACTAAAATATGCGAAATGTCTATACCAATGTCATTATTCTATGTTTAGAGTAGAACTATGAGTAATTACACCTATTGGAGAATCAATGAGCATAATGGCGGACAAAGAAAGTTGCAAAGCAATCTCCGTCCAATCTGCGATGTTTAGTTTCTTATTTCAGACATAAAAATCCGTTTATATTTAGTACTTTCTATTGGCTCTATATCGGTAATCTCAAATGAAGTTCCTCTCAAAAAATTAACTTGGGTTTCGTTGCCGTGATTGTGAATCAAGTATAAACTATGTGCTTTGGTTTCGTTTTCAGGAAGAGTTTTTATAACATAAACATCGCTTCTATTTTGTTCCCAATCCTCTGTTGTTGCTGTAAGACTATGAAGCGGTTGATAAATATCTCCGATATCAAAATTTGTTTTATCTTCGGTTTTCGTAAAACGATATAATGTATTTCCCTTATACTTCGGAGCTTTTTCGATTATACTATTAAGTACCGTTTGCATTTCGCGAACGATTTCTGGTACTTCCCCACAATAATCATCATCTCTGAATGCATATGATATATCGCCAATAAAACAAGTAAATATCATTTTTTCAACATCAGTTAGCCCATAATTGTTTTCCTTATCAATATTGTTATGTTGAAAAGTTTGGAAAGGTTTTTTGCGTAAAAAGCTCAATGGGTCATACGGGTAATCAAATTCCCCATACTCATCATTCCAAACTAATTCCGGATTAGCTTGTGGTGATGCTAAATATTTTTCTTCTTCATGTAAAAAATATTGAGTATCTTTCATTTTACCTATCGTTTGGTAAGTACAAAGTTAGTTATTATATTTGATATAATGGCATTTAAGTTCCATAGTACTCAGAACTTAAATGCCTTTTTTAAAATTTTATGGTACATACAGTAGCACAAACTCCGCCTTTCTCCGTTTGAGCAGCATGGCATGGCGTTTACCCTTGTAGTTGCAGAAAGCGATATACTCCCGATAAATGTTCCTGTCACCCGCCTCCAGCTTTCGGATTAGCGTGCTTTTGGGTATTTTCCCGCTCCCCAAAAGGCGGTACGGACCGACATTGTAGGCAAGCGTGGCAAGTAGCAGGCTGTCTTTCCCAAACTGCCGGAACATCGCACAGAACTTCCATAGGTCTTTCCGCAGAAGCGCGTCCGCCTGCCGCTTCGTCATGGTGCGTGCCGAATACCTTTCGCCCGGCTGCAACCGATGTCCATATCCCACATACGGGTAATGTTTTTCCGAGTGCCAGCCCTCAAAATACTTCGTGCATCGCACTGCCCGCTCGAAAGGCGGCAGGCGGTAGATTGCCGCCAGCCTGTCCGTTCCCTCTTGGCGGCTGATCTGTGCGGACACGGAACAGACCGCCAGCAGCGAACAGAGAATAGCCATAAATACACGCATCATCTTGACAAGGGTTTGATGTCGCCGACACGGATAACGGTCTGCTCGTCCTTCACGTTACGGTTATTGAAGTCAAATTCCAATTCGTAGGAGTTGTTAAAATTATCTTCCACCACCACGATGAAATTGTGCGCCTCGTCACCCGCCGCCGTGTAGTACAACCGGAACTTTTCGTTTTCGAGCAGGTATCGGTCGTTGGGCAGGAACGTGATTCCATTGTCCATTTTCAGCGTGCCTTCCCCCTCGAACTGGAAATACCGGATGGTATAGAGGGTGTTGGCGAAGTCGCCCGTCTTTTTCAGCTCACAGCGGATTTCCACCGTCTTTGCAAACGTCATAGAGAGCGGAAAGGTCACAGACACGTCCGCCGTAGCGTTTGCCAAGAACGTCAAGCGTCCTCCGTCCGGCTTCGTCACGGTCGAGGTAACAGTCTATGCGCCCGTAACCGTCCAGATGCTTCATCGCCTTTTCCACGTTGGAAACGGAGTTCAGCACAAGACTGTCGCCATTGCCGACTATGCCGAGTGTGGCAGCGGAAAGGAAATCCATAAATCCCTCGAACACGCTGCACACATCGGCAGCGGTATTTTCCAGCTTTACCAGTGACACATCTTTCGGTGGTATGCAACCCTTGAAATGGCGGCTGCGTACCTCATAGCCGCCCGCCACGTTCGGGAAGCCTACAGCGAAATACCGCTTGCCACGCACTCCGTAATTCAGTCGGCAGCAGTAACGTGATGCGACAGCGTAAGGGATGCCCCGTTCCGCCATATAGTCCGTCAGCGGGGAGCGAAGCAGCGGGACGGCTTCCACTCCCTCGAAGACCGGTTCGGACGGCTTCGGCAGGAACTGCGGCTTGTCCATAGCGGCAAAGGGCACGCGGGCGGTTTCCGCTATGAATTTCACTTGTTCCATGAAGTCGCCGCTTCCAACAAACTCTCCGGCAAGCGTAAAGATGTCGCCACCCTTGCCCAAACCGAAGTCGTACCAGAGCTGTTTCGCCACGTTCACGTCAGCGCACAGCCGTAGATGAAGGCGTCACGGTCATGGAGCGTGGAGCCGTCAGGCAGCACCTTTTCGCCCCAATTCACCGATTCATAACCGGCAAGAGCCGAAGCACCCGCATAAACGAACACGATTTTACGCGCGTCGGACAGTATCCTGAAGTAGTAGCCGCCCTCTGCCGTGAACTGAGCCACGGGTATCTTTGCGTCCTTGTACGGGTTATTCTTCAGCAGGTACTCGCCGCCGAACACCCATTTGTTCCCTTTCTTCGTGTAGGTGGAGAGAGCCGCCCCGAAGCTGTACCCTCCGTCGTTGCCGCCGGGATTGAAGCCGTCCGCCATGTTCGCCCTGACCTCGATGCCCTGCATCTTCGGCAGGCATCGCTGGGCGTTCGCCCGCCCTGTGAACAGGGCAAGCGACGCGATAATCATAAAAAGGTACTTCTTCATGGTCAGCGCACCTGAAGTTCGTTGATGGTATTGGCGTGTACCAAGTCCTCGTTCTCAATCACGAAGGACTGGTGGCGACCGCCGTTCTTCT
>PPYE01454544.1_pt1 | contig 22252 bp, 19 predicted proteins | sample 1559881 | NCBI WGS metagenome assembly PPYE01 (sample SAMN08240022, study PRJNA423297) | Human gut metagenome, whole genome shotgun sequencing project.
GCCTCTGCGGAGGCGACAAGGGGGCAATGGAAACAGACGAAGTCTGCGGTCGCCCCCTTGACCCCTTCGCAGCGCACACCTCCATACTTGAATTTTATTGTTAGTTTTTTAGTTTGTATACCTTTAACTTATCTCGAAATCATTGGAGGTAATGATGAAAATCACAATGATAACGCTCGGCTCGACGGGTGACGTGCGGCCGTATATGCTGCTGGGACGGGAGCTTCACGAGCGGGGGCATGAGGTGACGATTGCGGCGTTTGCGCCGTTTCAGGGCATGATTGAGGAAGCGGGAATGTCCTTCTATCCCATTTCTGGCGATGTGGTGGATATGATGGGGCGGCTGCTCCAGCCGGACGCGGTGGGCGTGCGGTACTTGAAGGAGTTTGAGAAGGGCATCCGCGATATTGCGCCGATGCTGCTGGATGATTTGCTGCACTGCGCGGAGGGCGCGGAAGCCATCGTCTGCACATTCTTCGGGACGATGTTCTATTCGATTGCGGAGAAGTACGATATTCCGTGCATCCAGACGCAGTATTTCCCGATGGATCCGTGCAAGGATATGCCAATTTCATCCGCGCCGTTCCGCAAGCTCGGCAAGTGGTGGAATGTGCTGAGCTACCGCATCGGGTATCTGCTGATTTCGGCGCTGGAGCACCGCTACCTCTCGGATTGGCGCAAGGAGAACGACATGGCAAAGCGCCGCGTCCGCTTGAGACCGGATTATGACGTGAAGGGCAAGCAAGTGCCCGTGATTTACGCCATGAGCCCGACGCTTGTGCCGCGCCCGGAGGATTGGGCGGACAACATCCACATGTCCGGTTTCTGGTGGGATGAGCGCCCGGTGGACTACACGCCTGACCCGGCGCTGGCGGAGTTCCTGCGCGCGGGCGACGAGCCGGTGTACATCGGCTTTGGGTCGATGGTGTCGGGCGACATGGGTGAACTGGCGGAAATCATCCGGCAGGCGGTGAAATTGTCCGGCGTGCGGGCGGTGGTGGCACTTGGCTGGGGTCAGCAGGAAGCAAAGACAAAAGATGCGAACATCTTCTATGTGAAAAGTGTGCCGCATGACTGGTTGTTCCCGCATATGGCAGGGGCGGTGCATCACGGCGGCGCGGGGACGACCGCGACCAGCCTGCGCCATGCGCTGCCGACGCTCGTCGTGCCGTTTGGGGGCGATCAGCCGTTCTGGGCGGAGCGGGTGTACGCTGCCGGGTGCGGGCCGAAAGCGATTCCGCGCGATAAGCTGACGGCAGAGAATCTGGCGGAGGGGCTGCGCGCACTTATCAGCAACCCGGAATACACGCGCAACGCGGCGTGCATCGGGGAGGCCCTGCGCAATGAACACGGCTGCGCCAATGCTGCCGACTTGATTGAAAAGGCGGTTTGGGACTGGGAGAACGGGAATCCTGCGCAAGATGTGATGAATATTTGAAAAAAACGCCATTTGCCCCTTGACAAAACCTTGACTTTCGACTACACTATTTCTTGCGTGCTTGCGAGAAGCACAACAAAATCAAAATTATGCAGAAAGGAGGCCCTCGCAATGACCATGATGATTTTAACCCTTGTATCCCGTGCCAATGGACTGACTGCGACGGCTCTTTCTGCCCATATGCGCCCGTAATAGGAAAATTCCACGCTCTTTTCCTGTTACCATGCGTTTTGTGTGCAGCACCAGCCGTTTGCATTCAGACGGATGGTGCTTTTTTCGTACCCTTTTCGAAAAAAGCATACAATGGGCAGTTATGAGTCATCAACCACTTTGTCTCTCTTGAAAGGAGTGATTTCCTACGCAGCGCACCACAACGAAACCAAAGAAGAAACAGACCCCGTTCGGCGCAATGCTCTCCCTCATCGGGCAGAACTGGACGCATTTCCTCTGGGCACTCATTGCGACCATCATGATGGTCATCATCGGCTTTTTAACGCCGCTGCTGCTCTCCGAAATCGTGGACAGCATACTGGGCAGCGAGCCGTTCACAATGCCGGATTTCCTCATGAACCCGATTAACGCCCTCGGCGGACGCGATTTCCTCCGCCAAAATCTGTGGATTCCCGCGCTGGCGCTCATCCTGATGAACGTCGTCAACGGCGTGTTCACGTTCATAAAAGGTCGTTCTTCCGCGATTGCGAGTGAAAATATCGCCCGCAAACTGCGCAATGACCTCTATCGCCACTTGCAGCACCTGCCGTTTGCGTACCACGTTAAAGCGCAGGCGGGCGAACTGATTCAGCGCTGCACGTCTGACGTGGATACGATTCGCCGCTTTCTGGCGGTTCAGGTGATGGAAGTCGTCAATACGGTGCTGATGGTCGTTATCGCCATGAGCATCCTGTTGCCGCGCTCCGTGCCGATTACGCTCTACAGCCTGATTCTTGTGCCGCCTTTGTTCTGCTTCGCGACGTGGTTCTTCAAAATGGTGCATAAGTCCTTTGAGGTGGCGGACGAAGCGGACGGTGTGCTGAACGCTGTTTTGCAGGAGAACCTTTCCGGCGTCCGCGTCGTGCGCGCCTTCGGACAGCAGGAGCGCGAGGTGGAGAAGTTTGACCGCGTGAACAACGATTTGCGCAAAAAGAACCTCCGTCTGAATGAACTGCTCGCTATCTACTGGGGCGGCGGCGACGCCATCAGCATGACGCAGACGCTGCTGACGCTGGTGGTCTGCATCATCTACGCCTGCAACGGCTGGATTACCGTCGGTACGCTAATTGTTTTCACCTCCACGCTGGGGATGCTGCTCTTCCCGATTCGCCAGCTGGGACGCACCCTGTCCGACGCGGGCAAGGCGATGGTATCTATGAAGCGCGTGCAGGCGATTCTGCACGAGGAAGCTGAGCCGGATGAGCCGAACGCCCTGAAGCCCGACCTGCACGGCGATATTGTGTTTGACCATGTGTCCTTCGCTTATCCGGATGACAACGTGCCGGTGCTGCGCGACGTGTCCTTCACCATCCCCGCGGGCAAGACGGCGGCAGTGCTGGGCGGCACGGGCAGCGGCAAATCCACCATGATGTACCTGCTGCAGCGGCTGTATACGCCCACGAGCGGCAAAATCACCATCGGCGGCGTGGATATTCAGCAGATTGACCGCAAATATCTGCGCGCACACGTCGGTCTGATTTTGCAAGAGCCGTTCCTGTATTCCAAATCCATCCGGGAGAACGTGGGCATCACCGCGCCGGAGCAGGAGGCGGAACGCATTGAGCACGCGGCGGATATCGCCAGCGCATCCGGCTTTATCGCCAAGGCGGATAAGGGCTGGGAGACGGTCGTGGGCGAACGCGGCGTGACGCTCTCCGGCGGACAGAAGCAGCGAATCGCCATTGCGCGCACGCTGCTCAAGGACAACAACATCCTCATCTTCGACGACTCCCTTTCCGCCGTGGATACCGAGACGGACGCGCAGATTCGCGCTGCCCTCCGACACGAGCAGAAGGACGTGACCACCCTCATCATCAGCCACCGAGTGACGACGCTCTCGCAGGCTGACCTCATCCTCGTGCTGGAAAACGGGCAGATTACGCAGCAGGGCACGCACGCTGAGTTGTGCAGCCAGCCGGGCCTGTACCAGCGCATCAACAGCATCCAGAACGCCTTGGAGGAAGAACTGACGCAGGCCAAGGCGGCGGAAGGGGTGAACTGATATGCAGTCCTTTCAGGAACAGGATTATACCAAACGATTTGATCTCTCCCTGTGGCGCAAGCTCATCAAGGTTGCAAAGCCGTACCACAAGAACCTGATTGCGGTTGTGCTTTTCATGGCGGTTTCTGCAATCATCGACGTGATTATGCCGAACATGAATGCCTACGCGATTGACGTGTTCATTGCTAACCACAGCACGGCTGGGCTGGTTGGGTTTGTCGTGGCGTATGCGCTGCTGACGGCAGTGCAAGTGGCGACGATTTTCGGCTTTCTGCGGCAGTGCGGCATTGTCGAAACCGGAACGTGCTACCTGATTCGCAAGCTCGGTTTCCAGAAACTGCAGGAACTGCCCTTCTCTTATTACGACCGGATGCCCGTAGGATACCTCATGTCCCGCCTGACCAACGACACGCAGCGCCTTGCGGACACCATCGGCTGGTCGCTGGTGGACTTGTGCTGGGGCGCGGTGTATCTGGTTGCCTGCGCCGTGCGGATGCTGACCATCAACTGGCGGCTGGGGCTGATTGTCATGCTGGTGCTGCCGCCGCTGGCCGTCATCAGCTGGAAGTTCCAGAAGGCGATTCTCGCGGCGTATCGTCAGGTGCGCAAGAACAACAGCCAGATTACCGCGGGCTTCAATGAGGGCATCAACGGCGCAAAGACGACGAAAACCCTTGTGCGCGAAGAACTGAACATCCAGGAATTCGAGACGGTTTCCGCCTCCATGCGTTCCGCGTCCATCCGCGCGGCGACGCTCTCGAACCTCTTTCTGCCCATCGTCGTGTCGCTGGGTTCTTTGGCGACGGCGTATGCGCTCTGGCAGGGCGGCAACAGCGTCATCGGCGGCACGCACGTTTTCGGCGTCGCTATGACCGTCGGTACGCTGACCATGTTCATCAACTACACCGTCAGCTTCTTCCAGCCCGTGCGCGATATTGCCCGCATCTTCGCGGAACTGCAATCCGCACAGGCGGCGGCGGAGCGCGTCATCAGCCTGCTGGAAACGGAACCCGATATTGTGGATTCTCCCGAAGTGGTGGCGCAATACGGCGACAATTTCCACCCCAAAACCGAAAACTGGCCCAAGCTCATCGGCGACATTGCCTTCGAGGATGTCACCTTCCGCTACAAAGAGGGCGAAAAGGTGCTGGAGCACTTCAACCTGCACATCCAGCACGGGCAGACCATTGCCCTTGTCGGCGAAACCGGCAGCGGCAAGTCCACCATCGTCAACCTCGTCTGCCGCTTCTATGAGCCGACGGAGGGCAAAATCCTCATCGACGGCGCGGATTACCGCACGCGCAGTCAGCTCTGGCTTCAGTCCAACCTCGGCTACGTCCTGCAGTCGCCGCACCTTTTCTCCGGCACGGTTGCGGATAACATCCGCTACGGCCGCCCCGATGCCACCGACGAGGAAGTCGCGGAAGCCGCCCGCATGGTCGGCGCGGAACCCTTCATCCGCAACATGAAGGATGGCTATCAGGCGGACGTTGGCGAGGGCGGCAACCGCCTCTCCACCGGTCAGAAACAGTTGATTTCCTTCGCCCGCGCGATTCTGACGAATCCGTCTATTTTCGTGCTGGACGAAGCCACGTCCTCGGTTGATACGGAGACGGAACAGCTGATTCAGCACGCGATTCAGAAGGTGCTGGCGGGGCGGACGAGCTTCATCATTGCGCATCGACTGTCTACGATTCGGTCGGCGGATCGGATTCTGGTGATTCAGAATGGCAAGATTACGGAAGAGGGGACGCATCAGCAGCTGATTGCGAAACAGGGGTATTATTATCAGCTGTATACGAATCAGTTCCAGGAGGAACAGGGGCTGGAGATTTTGGATGGGGCGATGGCGCGCGCCTAAAGCCGCATAAAAGCGGAGTAGGGCAAAAGCGACCAAGCCGGGCGCCGAAAAAAGGGTCAAGGGGCAATGCCCCTTGCGGAGTCCAGAGGCGGCGCCTCTGGTGGGGTTTGGGGCAACGCCCCAACTGTTTTTCTACTCGCATATTGTCGCGCCAAATGGGCGCGACCCGATAGCAGGAAAGGAGCCATCCTCCTCATGCGCCAGACCCGCACCGTCTCCCTCGATACCCTCGAATACCTGTACGTCCCCGATGTTGCCTACGCCACCTACGGCGAAACGCAGCGGAAAATGCAGCTCATCATCCCGTACCGCCCGCATTGGCCAGACGGCGAAACCGTGCCGCTGATTGTCTTTCTCCCCGGCAGCGCATGGTATCGGCAGGAAATGTACAACTGCATCCCCGCACTGGCGAAACTTGCGGAAAGGGGATTCGCCGTTGCATCCGTGCAGTACCGCGAATCGAAAATCGCGCCTTTCCCCGCACAGGTAGAGGATGTGCACCGTGCCATCCACTATATCGCAGAACAACTCGCAAAGCTGTTCCATATCGACATGGCGCGCACCTTCCTCATGGGCAATTCCTCCGGCGGACATATCGCGCTGCTGACGGCGCTGCGTCAGGCGGCGGGAATTGCGGATGTGTCGGAACTGCTGAATTTCCCGATTTGCGGTGTGATTGCGGAATCCGCGCCGAGCGACTTGTTCCTTTGCGCAAAAGAGGGCGTTCCGGCAAACATGCCCGCGACTTTCCGCCCGACTGCCGATTTGCTGGGCGTGTCCTGCCTGCAGGAACATCCGGAAAAACTCGCGGAAGCCAGCGCACAGACCTATCTCGCGCCCGACCGCGCCGTTCCGCCGATTCTCCTGCTCCATGGTGACCGCGACACGCAGGTCAGCGCCGCGCATAGCCGGACGCTCTACGAGCGCCTGACGCAGAACGGCGCCGAGGCGGATTACATCGAGCTGGCAGGCGTCAACCACGGCGGAGCGCCCTTCTGGACGGAGGACGTGCTGCAAATCATTGCGGACTTTATTCACAAGCACTACTGACCCATCGGAGGAAAATCCACCATGTACCTGACATCCTACTTCACTTCGCCTAACCAGCCCCAACTCCTCGCACAGCTTCGCGCCTGCGAGTGGGGCGCGGCGAAGTTCCTGACGGAGCTGCTCGAAAAGGAACAGTTTCATCACACCCTCGGTGCGGGCGACTGCTACTTTCTGATGGCGGGCGACCAAATCGCCGCCTTTGCGACGCTGACCGACTGCGACTGCGTGGATGCACCGGAACTCCACCCGTGGTGCGGCTTCGTGTACACCTTCCCCGCGTACCGTCATCAGCGAATTGCCGGAAAGCTGCTGCACGAACTGGCGAAAATCGCCCGACAGAACGGGCAATCCTGCGTCTATATCGCGACCGACCACGCGAATGTGTACGAAAAATACGGCTGCACCTATCTGGACAGCCGGAGTGACATTGACGGCGAAATCAGCCGAATCTACACACTGAACGCATAAAAGCGGGGTGAAAACCGTGATTTTGATGACTGCATTGGCTCCATGCGTGTCGTAAGGGCGTTGCATGGAGCGTCCTGCGGCTTTGCGCAGTATGCCATTTTTATACTATTTCCAGATTCACCTGCGCCATCTGCTGGCGCCTTTTCCTTTCTGGCGTCCGTTCATTCCACTTAGCGTAGCGCTGCTACGCTGCGTTTCATTCACGTTAGCCAGAATGAAAAATTCGCTTATCTGGAAATAGTATTAGATTCACCTGCCCCATCTGCTTGCGCCTTTTCCATTCATGCGTCCGCTCATTCCACTTAGCGTAGCGCTACTACGCTGCGTTTCATTCGCGTTAGCCTGAATGAAAAAAACGCGGCGCATCTTGGGGCATTTTCATCTAAAAATGGCATTCCATCCATGCGGATTATTTGCATGAAGGAGCAAAGCCATATGAAACTGCATTCGTTTTTTGAGTCTCTGCGCGAACTGCGCACATTCCTTTTGCTGTTCATGACGCAGGCGCTTTCGTCGCTCGGCAGCGCCATGACCAGCTACGCGCTTGTTATCTGGGCGTATCAGCAGAGCGGATCGGCGCTGTCCACCGCGCTGCTGACAGTCAGCAGCTACGCGCCGTATGTTGTATTCAGCCTGTTCTGCGGCGCGCTGGTTGACCGCCTCGATACGCGCCGGACGATGCTCGTCAGCGATGCGCTTGCCGCGTGCACAACCGTCGCGGCGCTCGTCCTGCTGCAAACGGGGCGGCTGCAAATCACGCACTTGTATCTCCTTAACGCGCTGAACGGCTTGATGAACACGCTCCAGCAGCCCGCCAGCGAAGCCGCAACGACCGCGCTGCTGCCGAAATCGCAGTACCAGCGGGTCGGTGGACTGCGGTATCTCTCCTCCAGCCTGTCCGGGCTGCTGACACCTGTGCTCGCAATGGCGCTGATGATGCTCGGCGGTCTGCGCGCGGTCATGTTCGCGGATTTGGCGACATTCGCCGTCGCGTTCACGGCGCTGCTGTGCTTCATCCGCATTCCGAAGCGGCAAACTGGCAATCAGCACGAGTCCTTCCTTGATTCGACCCGGCAGGGGCTGCGGGTCTTCCGACAAGCGCCCGGGCTGTTGACGCTCGTGCTGTACCTCGCGGCGATTAACCTCGTCTCGTCCATGTACGAAGCTGCGCTGCCATCGCTGCTGCTCTCGCGGAGCTGGGGCGGGGAAGCCGCCATGGGCATCTTCTCCACCGTGACCGCGCTGGCGACGCTGATCGGCAGCCTGCTCGCTGTCCTGCTCCCCGCGCCGAAAAGCCGCGTGCGGGTGGTGTGCGGCTGTCTGCTCGTCTCGATGGGCACGGAGAACTTCCTGCTCGCCTTCGGGCGGAATCTGCCGACATGGTGCGTGGGCGCTGCGCTGGGATGGCTGCTGATTCCCGTCATGAGCGCGAATCTTGATGCGCTGATGCGGCTGAACATCCCGGAAGAAATGCAGGGAAGGGTCTATGCGGTGCGAAATGCGCTGCAATTCTTCACGATTCCGGTCGGCTATGTGCTGGGCGGGGCGCTGGTGGATGCGGTGTTTCGGCCGATGATGCGGAATCCGCTGCCGTGGCTGGAAATGCTGTTCGGACGGGATGAAGGCAGCGGCGCGGCGTGCTTTTATGCGGCGCTGGCGCTGATGGGGGTGCTGACCTGCTTGTTTTTTCAGAGTAGGAAATCCCTAAAGACACTGGAAGGGGATAAAGCCGCTTAACCCAAGGGGCAGGGAAAGTGCAAACAAGCCGGAGTACCCGTAAGCAAATCCAACCGACCAGCATCGGGAGAAGCTGTTTCTCTCGGTGCTGGTCTTTTTGCTGCGGGGAAAATCGCTCATGCGAATTCCGCTACTCCCACTTCCGCTGACGAAAAAAAGACCGCCTGCGCGTTTGCAGACGGTCTTGCAGAAAAACGGGATTACTCCGCGTCTTCCACAGTGAAGGTCGGAATGACGCCGCCTTCGTAGGTGTTGATCATGTAGTCGTAGGCTTCCTTGGAGGTCAGCGCGGTGTGCAGCGCCTTCAGCCAGTCGGAATCAAGGTCAGCGGGGCGAACCGCGACGATGTTGGCGTACAGGGTAGCGAACTCAGAGTCAGCCGCTTCGACGAACAGACCGTTCGTAGTGGGCTTCAGACCAGCGTCCAGCGCGTAGTTGCCGTTGATGACGGCAATGTCGTAGTCTTCGAGGGTGGGAGCAAGCAGTTCAGCCGCCACTTCGTCAAACACATAGCCGTGGGGGTTCATTTCGGCGGTGATGTCGTACTTGGTCAGGGAAGACGCAGCGGTCGTTCCTTCCGGCACGGTAATCAGGCCAGCAGCCTCCAGCAGCAGCAGGGCGCGGGTCTCGTTGGAGGGGTCGTTCGGCAGGCCGATGTGCGCGCCGTCCTGCAGGTCAGCAAGGCTGGTCACTTTCTTGGAGTAGATGGCGAAGGGCTCGTAATGCACGGTGAACGCGGACACAAGCTGTTCGCTCTCGGAAGCGGTCTCGTTGTAGGAGTCGAGGTAGGGCTTGTGCTGGAAATAGTTCGCATCGTCCGTGCCGTCAGCAACCGCCGGATTCTCCAGCACATAGCCTTCGTACACAACGACTTCGAGCTTGTAGCCCAGTTCCGCCAGCTTTGCCGTCACTGCTTCGGATTCGAGAATCTCCGCGTGCGGGGCAGCCGTCGCGCCAACGCGGATGACCTTCAGTTCGTCCGCAGACGCAACCGTCAGGGACAGCGCCAGAACCAGCGCCAGAGCCAGAGCAAAGAGCTTCTTCATTGTAAGCACTCCTTTCATTTTCGGGAAACCTATTTATTCAAACACCATACGGGTGAATGAAACGATTTATGGGGAGACCCCAGAGGCTCTGCCTCTGGACTCCGGCAGGGCTCTGCCCTGCACCCGCAAGGGAGTTCCTCCCTTGACCCTTTCGCGCGATTGAGTTGAGCGCAACTGCATACAACTTCCGCGTGTTTATTGGGGAAGACGGTGGGAAACCTTATTTCCGGCGGCGGTGGTCAATCGCGTGGCTGAGCCAAGTGCCGCCCATCTGGAAGAACTGCACCAGCAGCACCAGCACGATGCTTGCCGCGTACATCACGTCGTACTGCCGCTTGTTCAGACCGTAGGTAATCGCGACCTTGCCCAAGCCGTCGCCGCCCGCCGTGCCCGCCATCGCGGTGTAGCCCAGAATCGTGGTGATGCAGATCGCGAAGCCGTTGACCAGCGACGGCATGGCTTCGGGAATCAGCACTTTCCGCACAATCTGGAAGGTCGTCGAACCCATCGCCTGTGCGGCTTCCACCACGCCGTTGTCCACTTCCAGCAGGCTGCCTTCGACCATGCGCGCCACATACGGGAACGCGCTGACCGTCAGCGGGATGATGATGGACACCGTGCCTGTGCCGCGGCCGAGAATCGCGCGCGTTGCGGGGAAGAGCATCACCATCAGGATGATGAAGGGCACGGAGCGGAGCAGGTTGACAATCACGCCGATAATGCGGTTCAGCGTCGGTTTCGGGAGAATGCCGTCCTTGCGGGTGATGACCAGCAGGACGCCCAGCGGCAGACCAATCAGGTAGGCAAAGAATGTTGCGGGCAGGGTCATCAGGAGGGTATTGCCTGTTTCCTCCAGCAGCATGGAACCCAGCCGTTCCCACGTCATGCTCATGCGCGCACCTCCTCGACCGTCAAGCCGCGTTCTTTCAGGTATTCAATCGCCCGGTGGCAGACCATCGGGTCGTCGGGGCGGCTGATGAGCAGCTGCCCGTACTGTGCGCCGTTGAGTGTGTGCACGTCCGCACTGCGGATGCTCAGCGGCACGCCGAGGTGCAGGATGAGGTCAGCGACAATCGGCTCAGCGATTGTTTCGCCGTTGAAGACGATGCGGATGGCAGGTTTCTCCTGCACTTGCTCGTGATTTTCGCTTGCGACGATGCCGAACAGCCGCTTGCCTGCTTCGCTGCGGGTGTGGGTGAACACATCGTCGACGCTGCCCTCTTCGGCAATCACACCGCCGTCGAGAATCGCGACGTGTGTGCAGATTTGGCGGATGACCGCCATTTCGTGGGTGATAACGACGATGGTGATGCCCATCTCCCGGTTGATTTTTTGCAGCAGACGGAGGATGGCTTGCGTCGTCATGGGGTCAAGGGCGCTGGTTGCTTCGTCGCAGAGCAGCACTTCGGGGTCGCTGGCGAGGGCACGGGCGATGGCGACGCGCTGGCGCTGACCGCCGGACAGCTGCGCGGGGTATGCTTTCGCCTTGCTTTCCAGCCCGACAACTTCCAGCAGTTCCTTCACACGGGCGTTGATTTTCGCGCGCGGCACGCCGATGCACTCCATCGGGTACGCGATGTTCTTCGCGACCGTCTGCTGCATGAGCAGGTTGAACTGCTGGAAAATCATGCTAACCTTGCGGCGCATCTGGCGAAGCTGCTGCTTGTTCATGTCCGGCACGTTCTGCCCGTCAATGAGGATTTTGCCCTCCGTGGGCGTGTCGAGGCGGTTGATGCAGCGGATGAGGGTGCTCTTGCCTGCGCCAGAGAGACCGATGATGCCGAAAATATCGCCTTTGCGAATCTTCAGGCTGATGTTGTCCAGCGCGACGACCTCGCCGCCGGTTACGGGGTAGACCTTCTTGACGTTCTGCAGCTCAATCTGCATGGGTGGCTGAACTGGCTGCTTAAGCGTCTGCTGGGGTGCTTCGTTGCTCATGACGTTTGCCTTTCCTTTCCCGAAATCGTCCGGGCAAAAAAACAGGGGACGCCGGCATCTCTTCGATGCAGCCTCCCCAACAATTGCGGTAGGTTCTGCCGGAGGAATTGCTTTCATCCTCCAGCCATCCGTCAGGCGGAATGGCGCATCGAATTCGCGGCACGACGAAACATGCTCATGTTGCACATGCACATGGGCATCATCATGTTCATCATCGTAGCGGCGAACTTCATAGCGCGTAACTCCTTTCCTCTGCGGATAAAAGAATCATACCATGTTGCTATGCATTTGTCAACCCCGAATTTGCCTGAAAATTGTTTTTTCCCTGTTTTCCCAGCGTATTCGCCGATTTTCCCCCTCTTGCATCCTGTTTCGCCTTATGCTACAATGGCGGTAAGGCGGATTTTGCGCCAAAATCCGAAATCAAGCAGATGAAAAGCGGCATTTCGCCAGAAAGGAAGCTCCCGCATGGATGACCAGAACATCCGGCTGAACATTGCCGGTCACGCGCACTACGAGTACTCAGAAGTCGCGCGCAGCTACGTCCCTATGCACTGGCATGACGCGCTGGAACTGATTTATATCCTCAGCGGCGAGCTGACCGTCGAGACCGAGCAGCGCCGCTGGCAGCTTCACGCTGGGCAGTGCATCTGCATCAGCCCTTACGTTCTCCACGCCACCATCAGCCTGTCCGGCAATACCGCCCTCTTGCTGCGAATCCCGACCGAGGAATTGGGGGACTTCGCGCCGGAAACGCGTTCGCGCCAGCTCATCTGGGACGCGGAGACGACAAATCCGACGATGACGGCGGCCATCGAGCGCGTGAAACAGAAGCTGCTGCAAATGCAGCATACAGCCAGCAGCAATTCGCCCTTCAGGGACATCCGCATGGCGAGTCTGCTGCTGGAAATCACTTATCTGCTCTACGAGGAGTTTTCGTGCCCGGTGACGGAAGGCAGCATCTTCCGGCGCGAGAAGAACCGTCAGCGGCTGTCAGCGGTGATTGCGTACACCGAGGCGCATTATCAGGAGAATATCGCCCTGAATGATGCTGCGGCAACGCTGCACATGCACCCGAATTCGTTCTGCCGCTTCTTCAAGGAGAACACAGGCGTGACGTACCTGAATTACCTGAACGAGTATCGGCTGTCGAAGGTGTATGAGGATTTAGTGACGACGGACGCGGCGCTGCATGAGGTTTTGGAGAAGCACGGCTTCACGAACTACAAGCTGTTCCGGCATATGTTTGCGGAGCGGTTTCATACCACGCCGGGGAAGATGCGGGAAGAGCTTCGGGAGGGCAGCTCTTCCAAATAACTTGCCAAGGTGTGCAAGTGTGCAGCGTTTGGCATCTATGTTTCCTGATTTTATTGTGGCAGAGGGTTTCGCCTCTGCGGAGGCGACAAGGGGGCTTTGCGGTCGCCCCCTTGACCCCTTCGCAGCGCACTCCCATGTTACTTGATTTTTATCGAAAGGCTTTTAGTTTGTGTACCTTTTGTTCATGAAACCTCAAAGTCCACATAAAAACACCCCGCAGGTGTTCCGGAAACATCCGAGAACCTTGCGGGGTGCGTTTTTGTGCTGTCAGCGCAAACGCGCGTCAGGCATTAGTCCACATGGACACCGTAGATGGCTTCCAGCTTTTCGCGGCGTTCGTCGATGATGTTCTGACCGCCAGAAGCGAGGTAGTCCGCCATGCCCTTGTCGTACACGGAGTCGAACTGGTCAACGGGCGCGACAACCGCCTGCGTCAGCATAGCGTCGCGCTTGGAGTTCAGGGAAGTGCCAACGTCTTCTTCCGCGGAGATTGCGCCGCAGGAGAACTTCTTCACAATGCGGCCGTTCAGCTTGCCGTAGGTGTTCGCGGTGATGATGAAGTCAGGATTCACGCCGGGGTAGCTCAGCGCTTTGGTCGCCGCGGTGGCATCGCCCAGATACAGACCGTTGACGGTGATGGTGTGGTCGATGTTCATGCCGGAGTTCATGATCCATTCGCCGGTGGCGTTGAGCATCTCATACGCGCCGTTGTCGGTCATCTTGTAGGTAACGCCTTCCTTGCCGGTCTGCAGGAACTTGATGGTTTCTTCGGAGGAGATGAAGTTCAGGTACAGCAGGGAAGCCAGCGGTTCGTCGTTGGTCGCAGGGAAGAACACCTTGCGGTCAATGCGGTCAGCCAGATACTTGCGGGTGATGCCAGCGTCGTTCTGGAAGCAGTCCACAGCGATGAAGCCAGCGTCTGCGCCGTTAGCGCGGGTCAGGTTCGCCTGAATGGAGTCTTCGCCATTGCGGTAGGGGTAATCCCAGTTGTGAATGAAAGCGCCGACGAAGCCGGACTTCATCATGTCGTCCTCAACGCTTGCGTCCGTGTACAGCGCGAAGTCCTTCCAAATCAGACCTTCGTTGTACCACTGGTTCAGCACGCGGATGCCTTCCTTGTAGTTCGGGTAGAGCAGGTGACGGTCGTCGTAGCCGTAGACATACAGCGTTTCGTCGGACACGTCCTCCGGCACCTTGGAGACATTCAGCAGGTCAGCGCGCCAGCCGATGTCGGTGCTGATGGAGAAGGGAACCATCTTCGCAGCGTCGGCGCCCAGCAGCAGCTCAGCGTTGTCGCGGAAAGCGATCAGGCAGTTGTGGAACTCTTCCTCGGTCGTGGGGAGTTTCAGACCCAGCTTGTCCAGCCAGTCCTTGCGGATGAAGGTGTTGATGCGCGCGGATTCCGCCAGCACCGCTTCAATCGCCCACACAGAGCCGGTTTCCGGATCCTGATCGTAGTAGATGTTGTAGTCGCCCAGCAGCGCCCACAGATCCGGCAGCAGATCCTTGTATTCGGTCAGCAGCGGATTCAGGTCGATGATGCCGCCCATGCCCGCGAAGGTCTGGATCGTCGGGTAGGAGTAGGTGACGCACACGTCGGGCGCGTCGCCGGTGGCGAGCAGGTTGTTCAGGTCGTCAACTTCGGTCCAGCGGCCGACAGACACCAGTTCAACGTCCACGTTGTACTTGTCAAGCATACCCTGCTTGATGTACTGCGCGTACACGCTGCTGGTCGGGTCGGAACCACCGTCGTTGTAACGGTTGTAGACTTCCACGGTGATGTGGCGGGTTTTGGTGAATTTGCCGTCCACAAAGCCGTCGTCCGCGGATGCGGTCGTGAAGATGCACAGAGACAGCACCATCGCGAGCGCAAGAACCAGAGACACAATGCGTTTCATAGGGGTATTTCCTCCTTTTTATTTGCAGGGCTCACACGTCCCTGAAATACGGTGTTGTAATACTATTTCCTGCATTCACCTGCACCATCTGCTCGCGCCTTTTCCCTTCTGGCGTCCGGTCGTTCCACTTAGCGTAGCGCTGCTACGCTGCGTTCCACTCCCGTTAGCCAGAAAGAAAAATTCGCTTCGCATCTTGGTGCATTCTCATTTGGAAATAGTATAGGTTCATCAGCCCTTGACTGCGCCAATCGTAACGCCGGTGACGAAATAGCGCTGCAGCCACGGGTACACCAGCAGAATCGGCACGGTTGCAAACATGACGGACGCCATCTGAATCGTCTTGGAAACGCCGGCGCTGAAGAAACCTTCCTGCGTGGCGATTTCGCTGCTTTGCGTGGAGTTTTTGATGATGTTGTACAGCAGCAGCTGAATCGGCCAGTACTTTTCCGCCTTGCTGGATTTCAGGTACATCAGCGCATCGGAGAAGCCGTTCCAGCGGCCGACGGCGTAGAACAGCGCCAGCGTCGCCAGAGAGGGCAGAGACAGCGGCAGATACACCGTCACCAGCGTGCGGATTGGGCCTGCACCGTCAATCTCCGCCGCCTCGCGAAGGCTGTCCGGCACGCTGTAGAAGAACGAGCGCAGCACGATGACGTTGAACACGCTGATGCAGTTCGGCAGAATCAGCGCCCACGGGGTGTTGAGCATCTTGAGGTTGTTCAGCAGGATGTAGCCCGGAATCGTGCCGGCACTGAAGTACATCGTGAACAGGATGATGAAGTTGATGACCTTGCCGCCGCGCAGATTTTTGTAAATCAGCGGGAAGGCGGTGCAGACGGTCAGCACAAGGCTCAGCACCGTGCAGACGACGGTCAGGATGCCCGTCCACGCCAGAGACCATGTGTACTTGCTGTCGCTCAGAATGGTCTTGTACGCCTCAAAATTCCAGCCCTTGGGCCAGAGGAACACGTCGTTGCGAATCAGGTGTTCGCTGGAGGACAGGGAGCTTGCCAGCACGTTGACCATCGGCAGCAGGCAAATCATCATCGTCAGAAAGATGATGAAGGCAATGATGAAGTCGCCCACGCGGGTCTTTTGGGATTTGATCATGCCCTGATGGACTTTTTTGCCGTTGAAGGTAGTTGTCGTCGCCATATCGCAGCCTCCTTACATGATGCCCGGCTCGTCGAACTTCTTCGCCAGCGTGTTCGAGGCAAGCAGGAAGATGACGCAGACGACGGACTGGAACAGACCGACCGCTGTGGACAGGGCGAACTGGTTGCCCTTGATGCCGCGCTCGTAGACGAAGATGGAAATCGTCTTGCTTGCGCCCTCAACCAGCGGGTTGCTCAGGGTGAACGGACGGTCGAACTCGCTGCCGAGGATGCGGCCGAGGTTCATAATCAGCAGGATGATGATGGTGGAGCGGATGCCCGGCAGGGTGATGTGCCAGATTTTGCGCAGGCGGCTCGCACCGTCCACTTCCGCCGCTTCGTACAGCTCCGGGCTGATGCCGGTCAGCGCGGCAAGGTAGATGATGGTGTTCCAGCCGCATTCCTTCCAGACGCCCAGCACGATATAGGTTGCGCGCCAGTTGTTCTCCGTGCCTAAGAAAGCGATATTGGCGCCGAATATCTGGTTAACCAGACCGTCATTGGTTGCCAGCAGCCGCAGCGACAGACTGGAGATGATAACCCAGCTCAGGAAGTGCGGCAGGTACAGCACGGTCTGTGCGACGCGCTTGAACTTCGGGAACGCCAGCTCGTTGAGCAGCAGCGCCATCAAGATGGGCATCGGCGTGCCGATAACGAGGTCAAGCAGGTTCAGGATGATGGTGTTCTTCAGCGCATCGATAAAGTTCTTATCGTTGAATGCCTTGATGAACCATTCCCAGCCGCCGTTTTTCGCCCAATCCAGCAGCCACGGCGCTTTCAGAATGTTGTTCTTCTTGAACGCCAGCAGAATGTAGGACATGGGAACGTAGCGGAAGATGATGAAGAACGCCAGCGGCACGAGCAGCAGCAGATATAGCGTGCCGTATCGCTTCAAGTACGTTCCCCACCGCATGGTGGAACGTCCGGTCAAATCCCGGCGGACAATCGCCTTGGTAGATTGCAAAAGGATCCCTTCCTTCCCTTTTGAATTGCGCAACGACGAACATCGTTCATCTGGCTATATTATCGCCTGATTACACATTTGACGCTAATCATTTTTAGTGAAATATCTCTTATTTTTAGCGATTTTTGTACCGATGAAACGAGTATAGATTGTGATTTTCTATACAATTCAACCAAAGTGATGAATTCCGCATCTCAAATCGGAATTTCGCGCCTGCCGTGATTGACATTTCCGCCCGAAACGGCTATGATGAAGAAAACAGCACCTTGAAGGCGCGCCCGCGCCGAAGAAGTCAAGGGGCGAGCAAAAAGCCGGAAAGGAGGACGTAACGCTGTGAAGAGCAACATGTGGTACATGCGCCAAAAGGAAGAATTCGGCGAAGACCGCAGTCAGGGCATCCGTTTCTACGATAACACCCAAACCTGCGATTACCTCCCGCATTGGCATATGACCTATGAGGTCATCATGGTTATCGCCGAGGACCTCACTGTCATCGTCGAAAACGAGCGTCATCTTCTTCATCCGGGCGATATCATGGTTATCCCCTCCGGCGTCGTCCACGAGATCCACACACCCCCGACCGGCCACCGCTATTACTTCCTCCTTGACCGCGAGCGCCTGTTCATTATCGACGGTCTGCTGGCGGTAGAAGAAGCCCTCCAGCCGTGCATGGTGATTCGCAAGGGCAGCGCGCCCGAAATTGAGCAGCGCGTAAAGACCGCTGCGGCTGAGGCTGGGGTGACGCAGGATCGCTTTGGATTAACGGTCGCGCGGCTGGAATTGAGCCGGATGCTCATTGACCTGCTCCGCCGCCATGCGCAGGAACACGGCACAGAACTGAACCGCCGTGTCCGCCACAAGGAGCAGACGCAGATGCTCTTTGTTGACATTCGCGACTATGTGATGGCGCACTGCGCGGAGGATTTGACCCCGCAGAACATGGCGGACAAGAGCGGGTACAGCCGTTACCACTTCGAGCGCCTTTTCTACGACTGCTTAGGCATATCGTTCCACGAATTCCTGACCCGCCAGCGGCTGACGCTCTGCAAGCAGCTTTTGGAACGGACGGACGATTCGATTACGTCCATTGCGGGGCAGTCGGGTTTTGGCAGCATTGCGACATTCAACCGGGTTTTCCAGCAGTATGAGGGCATGTCGCCCTCCGCATACAGAAAAAGCGGTGCTGCCCAATCGAAAGGATGATTGAACGCGCCGCGCATCATGGTGCATTTTCATCAGGAAATAGTATAACACAAAGAAGGACGAAGCATTTCCGCCTCGTCCTTCTTGCTATTATCCTTTTTTCTCCGGCAGTCGCTTCGCCGCCCACGAAACCGCCGCCATCACCAGCGCGGCAAGGACAATCAGCCCTGCCAGCGCGCCGTACTGCGCCAGCGTCAGGTGCTCAAAATAGAAAATCTGCTTGAAATAGCACACCGCCAGCACGAATCCGGCGGTCATCGCGGCGCACACCGCCGCGCGCAGCTTCGTCAGCGGGACGGAGACGGAATAGAGCATCATCAGCCCGACCGCGCCCGCGCACAGCGCCGCCAGCGTCTTGCAGTCCGCCATATCCCAGCCGAAATTCAAGCCTGCCATTGCCGCCATGGCACAGACGCACACCGCCGCCGCGCCGGGAATCGCCCGCGTCAGCACCGTGCGCAGGAAACTGCCCTGTATGCGCTCCTGATTCGGTTCGAGCGTCAGCAGGAACGCCGGAAGACCAATTGTCAGCGAGGAAATGAGCGTCAGCTGAATCGGCTGGAAGGGGTATTCGACCGGGAACAGCAGCGTCAGCAGCGCCAAGGCGAAGGAATACAGCGTCTTGACGAGGAAGAGCGACGCCGCGCGCGTGATGTTGCCCACGACACGCCGCCCCTCCGCGACAATCAGCGGCATGTTCGCGAAATTCGCGTCCAGGAGCGTCAGCTGCGCCGCCTGTTTTGTGGCATCCGCGCCGCCCGCCATGGCAATGGAGCAGTCCGCCGCCTTGAGTGCGGGAATGTCGTTCACGCCGTCGCCGGTCATGGCAACGTGATGCCCTTTCGCCTTGAGCGCCTCGACCAGCGCCTTTTTCCGCGTCGGGGTCACGCGCCCGAATACGGCGTAGCGCTCGCAAGCATCGGGGAGTTCGTTGTCCGCTAAGGTGGAGGCATCCACCGCGCCGCCCGACAAGCCGACCTTGCGGGCAATCGCCGCGACCGTCTTTTCGTCGTCGCCGCTGATAATTTTCAGCGCAACGCCCTGCGTATGGAAGTAATGCAGCGTCTCCTGCGCCGCGGGGCGAATCTCGTCGGTCAGCAGGCAAAGGCCAATCACGCGGGTCCAATTGCGTCCGCATGGCGCCCTCGTCACCAGAAAGGGGCAGCAGCGAATCCAATGTCATCTTGCCCGTTGTAATCGTACCGGTTTTGTCCAGACACAGCACATCCGCGCGGGAGAGCGTCTCAATGCCATACAGCTCCTGCACAAGGGTGTTTCGCTTGCCGAGCTTGATTACGCCAACCGCCAAGGCGACCGAAATCAGCAGAATCAGCCCTTCGGGAATCATGCCGATCATGGCGGCGACGGACGTCGGGACAGCCGTTGTCAGCGGAAGGTGCTGGAGGAAGAACTGCTTGCAGAACAAAAGCAGCCCAATCGGAATCAGCGCCGCGCTGACGATGCGAATCAGGCGGTTGACCTCCGTCATCAGCACCGATTTCGGGCGGCGAATCTCCTTCGCGGAACGCGTCAGGCGGGCGGCATAGCTTTCGTCGCCCACATAAACCAGCTGCGCGGTGAAGGTTCCTTCTAAAATATAGCTGCCGGACAGAAGAAAATCGCCCGGCTGCTTGCGCATGGGCGTGCTTTCCCCCGTCAGCAGGGATTCGTTCGCCGCACCCTGCCCACTGGTGACGACGGCATCCGCCATCACTTGGTCGCCCGCGCGGAGAATCACCAGATCGCCCTTGACGAGCGCATCCGGCGCGCAGGTCTTTTCCTGCCCGTTGCGCAGAACGTGCGCAGTCGGGGCGTTCAGCAGGGACAACTTGCGAATGGTCTTGCGCGCGCGAAGCTCCTGCACCGTGCCAATCAGCGTGTTCGACACCACGACACCCAGAAACAGCATGTTCCGCCAGCTGCCCACCAGCGCCAGACAAACCGCCAGCGCCACATTCAGCCCGTTGAAGGGCGTGAAGAGATTTTCCGCCAGAATCAGCGCGGTGGATTTGTCGGGGCGGTGGTGGGAGATGTTCGGCTTGCGGGAAGCCGCCTCCTCGTCCGTCAAGCCGCTTGGCGCGGTCGGGGTGAAATCCGCCGGAAGCTCCGTGTTGACCTGCAAGATATCCGCCATAATTTGTTATGCTCCTAATACATCCGCCGCCGCGCGCAGGGACGGCAGCACTTCAACGCCCGGCACCTGACGCAGTACCGCGTCGCACTGGTGCCCACCGGAAATCAGCAGACAGCGGCAGCCGATGGCGCGGGCAACCTCGGCGTCGTGGCTCGTGTCGCCCAGAAACACCGTGTTCGCCGGGTCGTAGCCCTTGCGCGAAAGGTAATCCTTCGCCAGCTGCACCTTTGACACCGCGTAGACGTCGCCCAGCCCCAGAATGTCGTCGAACATGCCGTTCAGCTCCGGAAACTTGACGACCTGCGCGCGCAGCTGATCCACCTGACTGGCGGAGATAATCGCCTGATGGAAGCCTGCGTCGTGGAAGCGATGAACCGCCTCCGCCGCCGTCTTGTGCAGCTGTGCCAGATGGAAGTTCGCGACGTAGCCTTCGTTCCATTCTTTCGCCACAAGCGGGAAATCCTCGTCCGTCACGCCGATGTCGGTATAGTAATCCTTGACCGGAAAGCGGAAAATCCGCCGATATTCCTCTTCGCTTGTCAGGCGATAGCCGTGGTGCGCGAAAACTTCATTGTTGATTTTGACCACCAACGGTACGTCGCTGAGCAGCGTGCCGTTCCAGTCCCACAGAATCGTCATTGCTTCTTAACCTCCGAAAATTTAGGGTAACGCTGATTATACCACACTTTCAGAGGAAGAACAAGCGCTTTTTTGCAAATTACTTGCTGTAATAGCTCTTGAAGGTTTCGCCGTTGTCCATGTGAATGACGCGCGGTTCATCCGCCTTCGCCTGCTTGTAGTTCTTGCGGCGCGTAATCACCAGCGCCACCAGCCCGACAACCAGCAGCAGCATCCCCAGATTCACCACCAGCCCCAAGAGACCGCCTAAGACACTAAACCCAAGCTGCACAGCAGCGACAATCGCCTCAAACACCATGCTGATGAAAGAACCAATCACATGGAAAACCGAATCGATGAAAGCCATCATATCTGTATCCTCCTGCGCCGATGAGGGGCGCGTCCTGTCGTTCTGACAAGAATAAGGATAGCACAAGCGGAATGGAAAATCCATCGAAGGATGATTAGAAATTCATGAGGAAATTCTCATTTTTGCGGAAATCCCCCGATTGCGTTTCCGTGTTCATTCTGCTATACTCGATAGCAGAAATACGCAAAGGGGGATTCTTTCGCATGAATATTACGGTTTATCTGGGGGCAAACGAGGGCAGCGACACGTCTTTTCGGCAGGCGGTGGAGGAACTCGGACGCTGGATTGGTGAAAGCGGCAACGCGCTGGTGTATGGCGGGTCGAAATCCGGCCTGATGGGCGCGCTGGCGGCCAGTGCCCTGGCGGCTGGCGCGGAGGTGACGGGCGTGGAGCCGGAGTTTTTCATCAGCGAGAGCTTTCAGATGGAGGGGCTGACGGAGCTGATTGTGACGAAGGACATTCCGGAGCGCCGGACGAAGATGATAGAACTGGGGGATGCGTTCATTGCGTTTCCAGGCGGCACGGGGACGCTGGAAGAGGTGTCGGAAGTGATGTCGAAGCTGGCGCTGAAGCAGATAGATGCCCCGTGTGTGCTGTATAATTTGAATGGGTATTATGAGGGATTGAAGGCGCTGCTGAGGCATATGGTGGAAATGGGGCTTTCGACGGAAGAAAAACAGGAAAAAGTGTATTTTGCGGAGAATTTGGGGGATATTAAGGCGATTTTAGGGGCGGAAAAATAATAGATTCTTCACGGAAAGTTGGGGGAGCAAACAAGGGCTTAGGCGAAGCACCAAAAAGCTGCACGCGGAAGGAGCATGAAAGCGCGACCAACTCAATCGCG
>PPYE01740266.1_pt1 | contig 22247 bp, 15 predicted proteins | sample 1559881 | NCBI WGS metagenome assembly PPYE01 (sample SAMN08240022, study PRJNA423297) | Human gut metagenome, whole genome shotgun sequencing project.
GAAGCCATTCAGGAATACGCCGACATCACGGAACTGGACGCCGCCACCCTAAACCGCCTGATTAAAGAAATCGTTGTCCATGAGAGCATAGACAGCGATAAGACAAGACACATTTCTATCGAAATTCATTTCAATCTCAAACCCATCCCGGAGGTGGAGCAGGTCACGGCCTGACCTGCCCCCGCCGGGGCGGTTCTTAAAAACTCCATAGATATTTCTTGACACGCCGCCGCCCGCCATCGAGCCGTTTTCCTACACCTATTTGGGGATAAAACAGCTCATGGCCGGTGGCGGTGTGGCGCTGATCGGCATTACCCTCGTGCCGCTGCTGTCCGGTCTGTTCGGCTAATCGGCAGCTCGTTTGCTTCCCGTAAATCCACGGAGGGTGCCGCTTTCGGGCGGCATCCTCCCGAAAGGAGGGCAACCCTATGGATTTCTTATGGGATAAGATCACGGAATGGCTGAAAGAAATGCTCATCGGCGGTATCGTGAGCAATCTGTCCGGGATGTTCGATGCGACCAATCAAAAGGTTGCCGAGATCTCTGGTCAGGTGGGCTTATCGCCGCAGGCATGGAACGGCAGCATTTTCAGCATGATACAAAACCTGTCGGAAACCGTGATCGTCCCCATCGCAGGCGCAATTCTCGCCTTTGTGATGACGCTGGAGCTGATCCAGCTCATTACCGACAAAAATAATCTCAATGACATGGACACATGGATATTCTTCAAGTGGGCGTTCAAGTCCGCTGCCGCTGTCCTGATCGTAACAAACACATGGACGATTGTAATGGGCGTGTTCGATGCAGCCCAAAGCGTCGTTGCCAGCGCCTCCGGGCTGATTATCGGCGACACCAGCATCAACATTTCAAGCGTCATGGTGGGTATCGAGGATCGGCTGATGGAAATGGAGCTGGGGCCACTGTTCGGTCTGTGGTTCCAGTCGCTGTTCGTTGGCATTACCATGTGGGCGCTGACCATCTGCATTTTCATTATCACATTTGGAAGAATGATTGAAATATATCTCGTCACCTCTGTTGCCCCCATTCCGATGGCGACCATGATGGGCAAGGAATGGGGCGGCATGGGACAGAACTACATCCGTTCTCTGCTGGCGCTGGGCTTCCAAGCGTTTTTGATTATCGTCTGCGTTGCCATTTACGCGGTTTTGGTGCAGAACATCGCGCTTGTGGATGACATCATCTACGCCATCTGGACTTGCATGGGTTACACAGTGCTGCTGTGCTTCTGCCTGTTCAAAACCAGCAGCCTTGCCAAGTCCGTATTCAATGCCAATTAAAGGGGGTGATGAATTGAAAAAGTATCAAATCATTCTTGCTGATCCACCTTGGGCATATCGCGTATGGTCAAAGAAGGGCGCTGGGCGATCCGCTGAATCTCACTACCCGACCATGAGCATGGATGACATCAGAAATCTCCCGGTCAGAGAACTGGCAGATAAAAACTGCATCCTGTTTATGTGGGTGACATTCCCGACTTTGCGCGAAGCATTTTCTGTCATTGATGCTTGGGGCTTCACCTATAAAACGGTCGCTTTCGCATGGGTAAAGCAAAACAAAAAGACATCTTCTCTGTTTTGGGGCATGGGCTACTGGACACGCGCAAATGTAGAGCTTTGCTTGCTTGCAACGAAAGGCTCGCCGAAGCGTCACTCTGCAAATGTTCATCAGGTGGTCTTTGCACCCATAGCGGAACACAGCAAAAAGCCCGATATTATCCGGGAGAAAATTGTGGAGCTGGCAGGTGATCTGCCTCGTATCGAGCTATTTGCCCGACAGTCTCCCACTGGCTGGGATGTATGGGGCAACGAAGTAGACTGCTCCATTCAGTTCCCATAACGGAGGTAAAACACAATGGCCTATGTCAATGTCCCAAAGGACTTAACCAAAGTAAAAACCAAGGTGCTGTTCAACCTCACGAAACGACAGCTCATCTGCTTCGGAAGCGGCGCGCTCATCGGCGTACCGCTTTTCTTCTTGCTCAAGGGCAGCATCGGCACCAGCCCCGCCGCCATGGTGATGATGGTGGTGATGATCCCGGCCATGCTGTTCGCCATGTATGAAAAGAACGGTCAGCCGTTGGAGGTCGTCATCCGCAACATCTACCGCGTGTGCTTCCAGAGGCCAAAGCAGCGCCCGTATAAGACCAACAATTTTTATGCCGTTCTGGAGCGGCAAAACCAGTTAGACCGGGAGGTGTATCAAATTGTCCGAAAAGAAAAAGCTGACCCGCACCGAACGAAAACAGATCGAAATCGCCATCGCAAGAGCGAACCGAACGGATAAGAAAGAAAAATCGGCGCAGGACAGCATCCCGTATCAGCGTATGTGGCCGGACGGCATCTGTCGTGTGACCAATACGCGCTACACCAAAACGATCCAGTATCAGGACATCAACTACCAGCTCTCGCAGAATGAGGACAAGACCGCCATCTTTGAAGCGTGGTGCGATTTTCTGAACTACTTTGACAGCTCCGTGCAATTCCAGCTTTCCTTTGTGAACCTCTCGGCTTCGCAGGAAACCTTTGCACGGAGCATTTCCATTCCGCCCTGCGGGGACGAGTTTGACGGCATCCGCGCCGAGTACGCCGGTATGCTGCAAAATCAGCTTGCCCGCGGCAACAACGGCCTCATTAAGACCAAGTATCTCACGTTCGGCGTTGAGGCCGACAACCTCCGCGCTGCCAAGCCCCGTTTGGAGCGCATCGAAACCGACCTTCTGAACAACTTCAAGCGGCTGGGCGTTGTGGCTGCGCCGCTGAACGGCTTTGAGCGCCTGCACGTCATGCACGACATTCTGCGGATGGACGAGCAGGAACCGTTCCGCTTTTCGTGGGACTGGCTGGCTCCCTCCGGACTGTCCACCAAGGACTTTATCGCGCCCAGCTCCTTTGAGTTCAAGACCGGCAGGCAGTTTCGTATGGGCAAAAAGCTGGGCGCGGTCAGCTTCGTGCAGATTCTGGCACCGGAGCTGAATGACCGGATGCTGGCGGACTTTCTGGATATGGAGAGCAGCGTCCTCGTCAATCTCCATGTGCAGTCTGTGGATCAGGTCAACGCCATCAAGACCGTCAAGCGCAAAATCACCGATCTCGACAAATCCAAAATTGAGGAACAGAAGAAAGCCGTCCGTGCAGGGTACGACATGGACATCATTCCAAGCGACCTTGCCACCTACGGTGCAGAGGCCAAAAAGCTGTTGCAGGATTTGCAGTCCCGCAATGAGCGAATGTTCCTGCTGACCTTCCTCATTCTCAACACAGCGGACACGCCCCGGCAGCTCGACAACAACATCTTCCAGACCTCCAGCATCGCGCAAAAGTATAACTGTGCGCTGACCCGGCTGGACTTTCAGCAGGAGGAAGGACTGATGAGCAGTCTCCCGCTGGGGTTGAATCAGATCGAGATTCAGCGGGGCTTGACCACCTCCAGCGTGGCGATTTTTGTGCCTTTCACCACGCAGGAGCTGTTTCAGAACGGTTCGGAGGCGCTGTACTACGGCATCAACGCCCTTTCCAACAACCTCATCATGGTAGACCGGAAGCTGCTGAAAAATCCCAACGGCCTGATTTTAGGCACTCCCGGCAGCGGCAAGTCATTTTCGGCAAAACGCGAGATCACCAATGCGTTTCTTATCTGCCCCAAGGATGACATCATCATCTGTGACCCGGAGGGCGAATATACACCGCTGGTGGAGCGTCTACACGGTCAGGTCATTAAGCTGTCGCCCACCGGCAAGGGCTACGACGGTTCGCCCTGCTACATCAATCCGATGGACTTGAATCTGGATTACAGCGACGATGATAACCCGCTGAGCCTGAAATCCGACTTCATTCTGTCGCTGTGTGAGTTGATCGTCGGCGGCAAGGACGGGCTTGCCCCTGTGGAAAAGACCATCATCGACCGCTGCGTGCGCATCGTCTACCGGGACTACCTCAATGACCCGAAACCGGAGAATATGCCGCTGCTGGAGGACTTGTATAACGCCCTCCGTGCGCAGGATGAAAAGGAAGCGCAGTACATCGCCACCGCCCTTGAAATCTACGTCACCGGCTCTCTGAATGTGTTCAACCATCACACGAACGTGGATGTGAATAGCCGCATCGTCTGCTACGACATCAAGGAGCTGGGCAAGCAGCTCAAAAAAATCGGGATGCTGGTGGTGCAGGATGTGCGCTTTGTTTCTTGTTAATCTCCATAGAAATATGGAACAAAGCAAGACAGATTTCTAATGAAATCTGAACTCTATATTCGATTTGACAGGGGAAGTTCCTGTCTGACCCGGTGTGACGGGTTACAAAAATTCTAATCTCCGACGTGCATTTCATTGTGACAGGTGAATTGTACGAAGCTCGGTGAAAAGCGGGGAAGAAGCTTGAGACAGTTTGGATAACCGCAAGAAGCTATAAATTAGTCATGTCCAGTATATTTTGTTGCAATCGACAAATGTCCTGAGTGTAAGGCTCGTAAACGATGGGATGATAATACAGCCATCCTCCCCATGTGGGGTGCTGTCGCCGTTGAAATATGTCTTGGTGGAAAACGGCAGAAAACCAGAATGGTCGAATGTCACTGGCAATCAATCACACAAGCCAGTGATGGCAGCCGGGTCAGAGGGACGGGCTAAAACTAAATGTAAAGCTAGAATATAGGGAACAAAGGAACCGTGGACGGCGCTCCGGTATATGCCGGTGCAAGTAAGGTGTCACCCTTGCCGCACAGGTAGGAAATGACCTGTTAATCCACGGGGCATCAGCCCGTAGTAGTGATGAAGCTCCTGTAATGGGAGTGGAGCGAAGGGGCATAGTCAGTATGGATTCGTATGTGAACAGAAAGTCGAGGAAGCCGTAGGCAAACCTGACTAAAACCAGAAACACAACCTCGGAAGGAGGTGGTGCGTATGGCACAACAATTCGACTGCCCAAAAACTGAAACTGAATTACGCACTTTGTTAGATGAATTGTATCAACAAAGCAGGAAAGCCAGACAGGAAGGGAAATACCCTGCCTTCAAAGGCTTACTGGAAATTATGTCAGCAGAAACAACGATTGTGACTGCAATTCACAATATCAAGAGCAATCATGGGAGTGATACTCCCGGTGTCGATAACAAGACCATGCGGCGGGAATATCTGCAAAAACCCTACGGATGGGTTATTAACGACATCCAGAGAGCTTTTGAAAAATTTGAAGCACAGAAAATACGCAGGAAATATATTGACAAACCGGGGAAAAAGGAAAAGCGTCCGTTAGGTATTCCTACAATACGGGACCGCATTGTACAGGAATGTATGCGTATCGTGTTGGAACCCATTGTAGAAGCGCTATTCTTTGAACATTCTTATGGTTTCCGCCCAATGAGGGATACGGCAATGGCGTTGGAAAGACTGAATTTCATCACTTTCCACACAGGCTATTACTGGTTTGTGGAAGGAGACATTAGCAAATGTTTCGACCATATCGACCACGCTATACTTCTCCGCAGACTATATCATTTGGGAATTAAAGACCGGCGTGTGCTTCAAATCATCAAACAAATGCTGAAAGCAGGCGTTCTTGATGAATGTGAAGTAAATGAAGAAGGCACTATGCAGGGCGGGATTATCAGCCCTCTGCTTGCAAATGTCTATCTCGACATTATGGATGAATGGGTAACAAAACAGTGGGAACTGAAAAACACCACCCACAAATACAATCAGGATTCCGCAAAAAGAAGGGCATTGAAAAAGACCAGACTGGTGCCGGGATTCCTAGTGAGGTATGCCGACGATTTTGTAATTATTACAGATAGCCGGGAACATGCTGAATTTTGGAAATCATCGTTAAAGGAATTTCTGGAAACAGAGATGAAGCTGACATTATCCAAAGAGAAAACACTGATTACGGATGTAAGAAAGAAACACGCCACATTTCTCGGATACGAGTTTAAGGTAGTAAAGGGGAAAGGCGAACATGGTTATGTTACCAGAACACAGCCGGACAGAGAAAGACTGAAACGCAAAGTTGATGTGATAGCGGATAATATTAAGAAAATCCCACGGGATACAAGCCGTGAAAAGCTGATTGATGAAATCAATCGGATTAACAGCCAGATACGGGGGGTTATCCAGTATTATCAATGCTGCACATGGGTCAGCGTGAGCATGGACAAATATGGCAGAAAGATACAACTTGCAGCGAGCCGCCGGCTCAAACAGTATAAAGGGAAATGGATTCGAGCCCAAGATACGCAGAACCTTCCCCGAATACACCAGAATTACAGGCAAAAGATACCTTCTGTCAAATACCTTGACATCTATATTGGAGTTACATCGCTCACGTTCTGTAACTGGCAGGAAACGAGAGGGAAAAATCCAAAAGAAACGCCCTATACTGCCCAAGGACGGGAAATCAATTTCAGGCGCACTAAGAAGAAGCGCATACAAGCCAGATTGGATGATGTGTATTCAGAAAATGCGTCAATCGCTGTCTTAAAGGGTAAATGGGGCTATCTGAACAATTTCGAGTTTGTTATGAATAAGGCATACGCCCTGAACCGTGACCGGCTCAAATGCAGGGTTTGCGGAAAATGGCTGATAGACCATGCTCCATACACCCACAGAATTAACCCATATCTTCCGCTGGATAAAGTAAACCGTGTCAACAACCTTATATCAGTACACAAGAAATGCTATATGGCGATTAACACGCCGGGCATGGACATCAGTGATTATGAAAAACAAGTGCAAAAGAAGATTTTAAGTTATAGGGAAAAACTGGTAGTTTCACATACACGCAACAACTAATCCGTATTGATGGAGCGCCGTGTGCGACGAAAGCCGCACGCACGGTGCGACGTGGGGGAAAATCCGTCCTGACTACCATATCGGGAGATATGGCAAAAGCGGCGGATTACCTATCACAATCAGGTCTGGAACCGTGTGACCATCAACCGCGCCGCCCATAAAACGACCCGCTACTATCTTGATGAGTTCCATCTTCTTTTGAAGGAGGAACAGACGGCTTCGTACAGTGTCGAAATCTGGAAACGCTATCGCAAATGGGGCGGCATCCCCACCGGGATCACGCAAAATGTCAAAGACCTGTTATCCAGCCGCGAGGTTGAGAACATTTTTGAGAACAGCGATTTCATCTATATGCTCAATCAGGCCGCTGGCGACCGGCAGATTCTGGCGAAGCAGCTCAACATTTCGCCGCATCAGCTTTCTTATGTGACCCACTCCGGCGAGGGCGAGGGGCTGCTGTTCTACGGCAACACGATCCTGCCCTTCATTGACCACTTCCCGAAGGACACTGAGCTGTACCGCGTTATGACCACCAAACCGCAAGAGGTGGCGTCGGCATGAAAAGAGAACCTCGCTTACAGTTTTCCGACGCCGATCTTGCCGAGCCGAAGCTGGAAAAACCCATCAAGCGGGTGAAAAAAGCGGAAGCCAAGGCAGATAAGGCGCAGGCCAAAATCCCCAAGAAAACCGTGGTCAAAAAGGAGCGTGGCTTTGATCCTGCCACCGGCAAGGTGAAAACGCAGCTCCGGTTCGAGGAAGTGGATAAGAAAAAGCCGCCCTCCAAGCTGACCCATGCCGTGCAGGACGCGCCAGCCAATCTTGTCCTTTCTCAGGTGCATCGGGAGATGGCGCAGAGTGAGGATGACAATGTTGGCGTAGAGGCTGCGCACAAGATGGAGGAAACCGTGGAGAGCGGCGGGCGGCTGGTGCAGTCTGCCCACCGCTCCCATCAGCTCAAGCCGTATCGCGCCGTCATCCGTGCGGAGAAAAAGCTGGAGCGAGCCAACATTGACGCGCTCCAGAAGAAAGCGGAGATCGACAGCCCCACCAGCAATCCCGTTTCCAAGTGGCAGCAGAAGCAGGCCATTAAGAAGCAGTATGCCGCTGCCAAGCACAATCAGGCGGCGCAGACCACGGCAAAGGCGGCGGAGAATACCGCCAAGGCCGCGAAAAAAGCCTCTGAAAAGGCTGAGAAAGCGGGCAAATATGTGTGGGAGCACCGGCGCGGCTTTGCCATTGCCGCCGCGATTCTGCTGATGCTGGCGTTTCTGCTCAACGGCCTGTCCTCCTGCTCGGTGATAATGGATGGCGTCGGCTCCGGAATCGCGGCCAGTACCTATCCGTCGCAGGACGCCGATATGCTGGGCGCGGAAGCGCAGTATTGCTCGATGGAAGCAGAGCTTCAGCACTACCTCGACACCTATGAAAGCACCCATGACTACGATGAGTACCACTTTGATCTGGACACCATCGAGCATGACCCCTATGTACTCATTTCCATGATTACGGCACTGCATCAAGGGGAATGGACGCTGGATGAGGTGCAGGGTACGCTCCAGATGCTCTTTGACCGTCAGTACATCTTGACCGAGGATGTCGTGGTGGAAACCCGCTACCGCACGGAAACCGACACATGGACGGACGCGGACGGCAACACCCATACGGACACCTATCAGGTGCCGTATGACTACTACATCTGCACGGTCACGCTGGAAAACTTCAATCTCTCCCATGTTCCCGTTTACATTATGAGCGAAGAACAGCTCGGAATGTACGCCACCTATATGGCCACCCTCGGCAACCGTCCCGACCTGTTCCCCGGTTCAGGCTACATCGGCAAGTATGTGGAGGGCAGCTATACCGACTACGACATTCCCCCGGAGGCGCTGGACGATGAGGTATTCGCCGCCATCATCAAGGAAGCGGAAAAATATCTCGGCTACCCCTACGTTTGGGGCGGCAGCAGTCCCTCCACCTCGTTTGACTGTTCGGGCTTCGTCAGTTGGGTCATCAATCATTCCGGTTGGGATGTGGGCAGACTGGGCGCGCAGGGACTTTGCAATATCTGTACGCCTGTATCCTCTGCTAACGTCAAGCCGGGCGATCTGGTGTTTTTCACCGGAACGTATGATACCCCCGGTGTCAGCCATGTGGGTATCTACGTCGGCAACAATATGATGATCCACTGCGGAGATCCGATCTCTTATGCAAACTTAAATTCAAACTATTGGCAGTCCCATTTCTACCGTTATGGGCGCTTGCCGTAAAGGAGAGTGAACGATATGAACCCGAAAATCATGAAGCTCCGTGGAGAACTGGAGAAGAACAAAGGCAAAATTTCCGATCTGCAAGGCCGCAACCGCGAGCTGGAAAAGCAGATTCGTGAGCTGGAGGACACCGACATCATCGGCATGGTGCGTGAGAACGGCATGACGATGGAGCAGTTTGCCGAGTTGTTCCGCCGTATGCAGGCCGCGCCTGCACCGGCCACTTCGGAAAAGGAGGCGTTGAACCATGACTAAGAACACACCGCGCATTTTTATCAGCCTGCTGCTGATGCTCCTGTGCATCGGGATTCTCCCTGTTTCCGCCTTTGCCAGCGGCGGTGATTATCCTGATAATGCGCTGCCCACCGCCGAAAGCAGCGCCGCAGACGCACAGGAAACAAAACAGATCGGCACGGTCACGACCAACGGCGGCAACCTGAACGTCCGCACCGGCGCGGGACTGGACAATACCGCGTTTACGCAGCTCCCCAACGGCACGGTGGTCGATGTGATTGGCAGGGATGGCGATTGGGTTAAAATCCTGCTGCCCGCCCGTGTGGGCTATGTGTACGGCAGCTATCTGACCGTCACCGACGCCGCCGACAGCACCGTGAGCATCGGCGGCATTACGCTTCCGTTTGATGAAAAAGAGCTGGCCGACCTCTGGCAGCTCCTTGTCGGCAGCATGACGGGCGGCAACGACGCGCTGACACCGGACGGCAATCTGACGCTGATCGACGATATTGGCTCCAGCACCAAGGCAGGGAAACAGTTTATTACGCTGGAAAGCAAGAACGGCAATACATTTTACCTGATTATTGACCGTGACGATGAGGGCGAAGAAACCGTCCACTTCTTAAATCAGGTGGATGAGGCTGACCTGATGGCGCTGACCGGCGAGGAAGAAACGCCCGCCACTTGCTCCTGCACCACAAAATGCGTGGCCGGTGCGGTCAATACATCCTGCCCCGTCTGCGCGGTCAACATGACCGAGTGCGTGGGCAAGGAGGCAAAGCCCGAAGTCCCCACCGAGCCGACAGAACCCGCCGCCGAGGAACCGGAGAAAAAGAGCGGCGTGGGCGGCATCCTTGTCGTTCTGCTGATCGTCGCGCTGGGCGGCGGTGCCGCGTTCTACATTTTCAAGCAGAAAAAGGCCAAGCCGCAGACCAAAGGCAGCGCCGATCTGGACGATTATGACTACGGCGAGGACGAATATGAGTTTGAGCCGTATGAGGACGAACCGGAACAGGATACTACGGAGGATACGGACGCATGAGATATTTCACCAATAATCCGCTGGAACGCCTGATGATGCAGAAGCCGAAAGCAGCGCGGGAGGACAGCCCTCCCGACGCTGCCAAGGAACACTTCTGCTACGGCTGCAAGCGCTTCGGACAGAGCTGCGTTCGCCCCTGCTACCGTGACGTAAAGAGAATGGAGGCTGCACCATGCGCCTTGTGATCGCCGAAAAACCCTCCGTGGCGCAGAGCATCGCCGCCGTGCTGGGTGCTAAATCACGGCATGACGGGTATCTGGAGGGCGGCGGGTACATCGTGTCGTGGTGCTTCGGGCATCTGGCAGAGCTGGCCGACGCCGCCGTTTACAATGCCGATGATGCCAAATGGACGCTGGCGGCGCTGCCCATCATTCCTACCTCGTTCCGCTTCATCGTCCGCTCTGAAAAGCAGAAGCAGTTTGACATTCTGCGGGAGCTGATGCGCCGGGAGGATGTGGCAGAGGTGGTCAACGCCTGCGACGCTGGGCGCGAGGGTGAACTGATCTTCCGCACGGTTTACTGCCTTGCGGGATGCTCCAAGCCGATTCTGCGGCTTTGGATTTCTTCAATGGAGGATGATGCCATCCGCAGCGGCTTCCAGCAGCTTAAGTCTGGGCGCGACTATGACGGCCTGCATCAATCAGCCCTGTGCCGCGCCAAGGCTGATTGGCTGGTTGGTATCAACGCCACGCGGTATTTCTCCCTGACGTATGGCCGCACATTGAACATTGGGCGCGTCATGTCGCCCACGCTGGCGCTGCTGGTACAGCGCGAGGCGGAGATCTCCGCATTTGTGGCAGAACCGTTCTACACCGTCCAGCTCGATTGCGGCTTTCCAGCCGCGACAGACAGAATGAAGGACAGAAAGGACGCCGACGCTATCGCCAACGCCTGCAAGGGCAAGACAGTAACCGTCAAAAGCGTGGAGCGCAAGGAAAAGTCTGAGAAAGCGCCCGCGCTCTACGATTTGACCTCCCTCCAGCGCGACGCCAACCGCGTTCTCGGCTACACCTCTCAGCAGACCCTCGACTATCTCCAAGCGCTCTATGAAAAGAAGCTCTGTACCTACCCGCGCACCGACAGCCGCTATCTGACCGACGATATGGAGGGCAGCGTCCCCGGCCTTGTCGCCGCCGCTGCCGCTGTCTGCGGCATGGAGAAGCCGCCGACCATCTGCGCCAAGCAGGTATGCAGCAGTAAAAAAGTCACCGATCACCACGCCATTGTTCCCACCATCAGCGCGGAAAAGGTAGATATGGCCTCTCTGCCGCTGGGCGAACGCGAGGTGCTGAAGCTGGCGGCAAGGGGCTTGCTTCGTGCGGTGGATGAACCACATCGCTACGCAGAAACGGTCATTACGGTGGACTGTGCCGGTCAGAGCTTCACCGCCAAGGGTAAAACCGTCCTTGCTCCCGGCTGGAAGCGCTATGAGCAGGAGCAGACGGAGGCAGCGCCCGCGCTGCCGGTGGTAACGGAGAATCAGACGCTTTCCGTATCTGTCGCATCGGTCAAGACCGGAAAAACCACGCCGCCCAAGCATTTCACCGAGGATACGCTGCTGGCCGCGATGGAAAACGCGGGCAAGGAGGATATGCCAGATGATGCCGAGCGCAAGGGCATCGGAACCCCGGCGACCCGCTCCGGTATCATTGAAAAGCTGGTGTCCTCCGGTTTTGTGGAGCGCAGGAAGTCCAAAAAGATCACAAATCTGCTGCCCACCTCCACCGGCACGGCGCTTATCACCGTTCTGCCTGAACAGCTCCAGTCTCCGCAGCTCACCGCTGAATGGGAGCACCGCCTGAAAGAGATCGAGCGCGGCGAAATCGCCCCGGACAGCTTCATGGATGGGATCGCCGCCATGCTACATGAGCTGGTGCAGACCTACAAACCCATCCCCGGTGCGGAAGTCCTGTTCCCCTCCGGGCGTGAGGTAGTCGGCAGGTGTCCCCGCTGCGGAGCCGAGGTGACGGAAGCACCGAAAGGCTTTTTCTGCGAGAACCGTGCCTGTTCCTTTGTTCTCTGGAAAAACAGCCGCTTTTTCACCGCCAAGAAAAAGGTGCTGACGAAATCCCTTGCCGCTGCGCTTTTGAAAAATGGCCGTGTCCCGCTGAAAGGCTGCTACTCGGAAAAGACCGGGAAAACCTATGATGCCAGCGTTTTTTTGGAGGACGATGGGCAGCGCGCGGGCTATAAGCTGGTGTTCGACAATGGCTGATGCGCCGCGTATGGATCACAAGCAGCTCCGCCGCGCCAAGAAGCTCATTCGGAAGCTCTGCTGTAATTACGATCATGGCAACTGCCTCGCGCTGGACGATGGAGAGCCTTGCGCCTGCGTACAGCGTATTTCCTACTCGCTGCTGTGCAACTGGTTCCGAAACGCGGTGCTTCCCGCCGACCATGAGCTGCTGGCCGACGTGATGCGGGAAAGGCCGGGAAAGCGCTGCGCCGTCTGCGGTAAGCCGGTCTATTCTTCCTCCAACCGCGCCAAGTATTGCCCGGTCTGCGCCAAGCAGGAGCGGAGAAAGCAGGACGCCAAACGGAAGCGTGAACAATACTGGAACCTCCGCAAATAGAGGGCGTAAAAGCCCCGTGCCGCAAGGCTTTTTCCATGCGGAATCACAAGGGGCTGCGTCATTCTATCCGCAAGCTCAAAAACAACGTCTATCTGCGGAGAATCGCCCCTGTGCAGGATGTGTTTTCTTCTGCGCAGGGGCGCTATTTTTTCTGAAAGGAGATCATCATGGCTGAAAAACAAACCAACAAAGACCGGATGCGGGAGATCGTTGACAGCATCGAAAACGGCATCAAGGAGCTGTTCGAGAGCGATAAGTACCAGCAGTATCTCTCCACCATGAGCCGCTTTCACCGCTACTCGGTCAACAACACCATGCTCATCTATATGCAGCGCCCCGACGCCACCCATGTGGCGGGCTTCAACAAGTGGCGCGATCAGTTCGGCAGGAACGTCCTGAAAGGCGAAAAAGGCATTCGCATCATCGCTCCCACTCCCTATAAGAAAAAGGTCGAGGAAATCAAGACCGACCCCGAAACCAATGCGCCGGTGCTGGACGCAGACGGCAAGGCCATCATTGAGGAAAAGGAAATCCGTATTCCTATGTTCAAGGTGGTGTCCGTCTTTGATGTGTCACAGACTGCGGGAAAGCCCTTGCCCCAGCTTGCCGCCGATCTGAGCGGCAATGTGCAGCAGTATGAGGTTTTCATGGAGGCGCTGCGCCGCGCTTCTCCCGTTCCGATGGAGATAAAGCCCGTTGCGCGGGATACGGACGGTTTTTTCAGCATTAAGGCGCAGAGCATCACCATCCGCGCCGGTATGAGTGAGGTGCAGACGGTATGCGCCGCCGTCCATGAGATTGCCCACGCCAAGCTCCACGACTACGAACACATGACGGAGCTTGCGGACGATGGTGAGACGATCCTTGTCCCCGGCGAAAAGAGCCGCAACACCGAAGAGGTCGAGGCCGAAAGCATCTCCTATGCGGTCTGCCAGTATTACGGCATTGAAACGGGCGAAAACAGCTTCGGCTATATCGCCACATGGTCAAAGGGCAAGGAGCTGAAAGAGCTTCGCGCCAGTCTGGAAACCATCAACAAGACTGCCTCCGAGCTGATTACGGACATTGACCGGCACTTTGCGGAGATTTGCAAGGAGCGCGGCATCAATCGTGAAGAAGTGAGCGCCACACAAACAGACGAAGCGCTTTATCTTGTGGATGGCTCGGTATATCTCCATGTGCAGCATACAGACGGCGGTTGGGACTATTCGCTCTACGACAAGGAAAGCAAAAAGCTGCTGGATGGCGGTGTTATTGACAGCAGCGCCATTGAAGATACGCCGGTTGCATCTGTTGCCGGGGCTGTCCGAACGGAGGTATTTGCCATTCAGGGCATGACACCAACCAAGGTGACATTTGCAGATATGAAAATTCTGGAGGACTTGCAGGAGGCGCAGATTACGCCGCCCTTGGACAGCGAACAGATCACCGGCGCAGTCGCTGTTCCCACCGATGCGACAGATACAATGCTCCCGGAGCTGGAACAGGCCGTCCCGATGCCTGACCCCACGCTGACGGTGGACGATATGCGCAGCTATGGGTATCTGGATAGTGATATGCTCCCGCTTTCCAAGGATCGGGCAGTGGAGCTTCTGGAACATGACATCACGGTTTATATGCTCTATCCCGACAACGCCGAGGAAATGGTCTTTGAAGCCGAGGACATCATCAAGCACGACGGAATGTTCGGCGTCACAAGACCGGATTGGGATGCGGTCAAAGGCCATATCCCACCCCGCGATGTGGAGCAGCGTTTTTTGAACAGTCCCACCGATTCTATGGCGATCTACCAACTGCGCCGGGATGCGCCGGTGGAGCTGCGTTTTGCCAACCTCGGCAGTCTGGCCGCGCCGCCTGACCCGGCCAACTATGAAGCCGTCTATACCCGTGAGGTGTACCCGGACGATGATACCGGCAGAATCCTTGAAAACTTCTACTACATTTTCAACGACGAGCGCCCCGGCGATTTTGTGGGACACAGCCTCTCCGTCAGCGACATCGTTGCGCTGAGACAGGACGGCAAGGTATCCTATCACTACTGTGACAGCATGGGATTTCGGGAGCTGCCCGCCTTTCAGAAACCGGAGAATTACCTGAAAGCCGCCGAAATGTCGATGGAGGACGATTACGGCATGATTGACGGCATTATCAACAACGGCCCCAAACAGCCCACCGTCGCCGACCTTGAAGCACAGGTCAAGGCCGGTATGTCCATCTCCTTGATGGATTTGGCAGAGGCGGCACACCGGGAAAAGAAGAAATCTGTGCTGGAGCAGCTCAAAAGCCAACCGGCCCAAGAACGTCCACACAAAACAGCGCCCAAAAAGAGCGCGGAAAAGGAGCTTTGATATGAACATCACCTTTGAAGAACGCCAGCTTATGAGCCTCTACAACACCGGCACCCGCACGGGCTTGATCGCGGCGCTGGAGGAAATGCGCGGCTACCTCGCTGCGGATGAAACGGAGCTGCGGGAGCTGACGGACAGCGCCATCGCAAAGCTGCGCAGGATGAGCGACGCGGAATATGACGCGCTCGACCTGTTCCCCGATTTTGAAAAGGAGGATATGGATGCCGAGTAAAGTACAGCTCTATGCGCAGATGGCAGACCGCACGGCGGAGCAGATCACGGGAAGCTACCAGAAGTGGACGGCATTTCTGACCACCGCCGCAAGGCTGTATAAGTACCCCTACAATGAACAGCTCATGATTTTCGCCCAGCGCCCGGAAGCCACGGCCTGCGCGGGATACGACCTTTGGAATAAGCAGATGCGCCGCTATGTGCGGCGAGGCAGCAAGGGCATCGCCCTTGTGGATACCAGCAGCGACCAACCCAAGCTCCGATATGTATTCGATGTTTCCGATACCAGCGGCGGCGAGAACTCTCGCCGCCCGTATCTTTGGGAATACCGGCAGGAGCATCGTGAGGTGGTATCTGCGGCGCTGGAGCAGCGCTTTGACGTTTCCGGTGAAAACGGACTTGCCGATCAGATGGAGCGTGTGGCGGCGCAGCTTGTAGATGAATACTGGCACGACAATCGGCGCGATATTGTCGGCATCGTTGACGGTTCCTTTTTGGAAGGTTATGATGAGTTCAACATCGGAGCCGCTTTTCGGAACGCCGCCGTTGTCAGCACCACCTATGCGTTGCTGTCCCGCTGCGGGATGCAGCCGGGAGATTACTTCGAGCATGAGGATTTTCTGAATGTCTTTGATTTCAACACCCCGCAGACCGTCGCCGCTCTTGGAACGGCCATCAGCCAGTCCAGCGAGCTGGTGCTGCGGCAGATCGAAGTCACCATCAAGAATTATGAGCGCGAGAAAATCGCGGAAAGGAGCGAAAGCCATGAGCGAACTGACCTACACCCGCAGCGGGGATTATCTGATTCCCGACCTGAGCCTGACAGAGCAGCCGCAAGCCCCGCTGGGCAAGTACGGCAGGATGCGGAAGAATTACCTGAAGGAGCATCGTCCGGTGCTGTGGAACAGCCTGCTGCTGTCCGAGAGGCTGTACCCCCATCTGCGGGAGATCGACGAAGCAGCGAACAACCGACTGGAACAGATGATGCCGGAGCTGATGAAGTCAGCGGGCGTGACGGAAGCGCTGAAAGCCAGCGACCCGATGAAGTGGGTAGGGCTGATGAACACGCTGAAAGCGCAGGCCGAGGAAACGATCCTCACGGAACTGGTGTTCAGCTAAATATGTTCGATGCCCCTGCTGGGGCGCAGATGTCCTTCTTCCACTCAGAGGCAGAACAAATTCAATCCATCGCAGAAGCGGAGAGTGTAACACCCTCCGCTTTTTCTATGTTCATTTCTCAGGATGATATTGACCACATCCTGCGCGCGGGCGGTAATGCGGATGCAGCGCGGATGAAAATTGCTGCGGAATTCTCCAAGCAAAAACCTTTAGAGGATTGCGCGGCATTTCTGAAAGCTCTTTACTACGGCGGCAACGGCCTGATTACGGATAACGGCAGGCTTTCCGCATGGTACGGGGACGATGGTATCCATATTGCAACCGGAGATACCTCTCGCTATCTTCGTTCTGCCCAAGTGATAGGCTGGGCAGATGCGGCGGAGCGTATTGAGGAGCTTCTGGACGGCGGCGCATTTGCCACCAATCTTGAGGTCACGGAAGCCCCGCGCTATGAGCGGCTGGGTATTGCTGTGGATGTCTGGAACCTTTATCACGATTTCTCGGATGAAGCAAAGTCGCTGGGGTATCTGTCCTGCTTGGGTAATATCCATAGCACCAGCTTTCCAGAGGAAACGGAGCGTCTGACGGACGATCTGCTGAATCCGGCGTTCCGGGATAGGCTCCTGTCGGAATACAAGGTATTCATGGACGCTTACCGCGAAAACCGTGCGCTGCTGCGCTTCCATTACCACAAGTCGCAGGCACTTCTCACACGTTTGGAAGATTTGTCCCTTCCGCGAAAGGAATTCCGCTCCGATATGGAGGCTATTCCAGAAACCGGCAGGTTTATCACCGAAGATGAAATTGCGGCTTCTCTTGCAAACGGGAGCAGCTTTGAGGGTGGAAAGACCCGCATCTATGCGTTTTTCCAGACTTCGCACACTCCCAAGGAGAATGCCGATTTTCTGAAAAAGGAGTACGGCATCGGCGGGCATACCCATGCCGTATCCAGAGAAAGCGGCAGCTATGAAGATCACGGCAGCAAAGGCATTGTGCTGAAAAAGAACGGCTGTGCAGACATTCAGATGAATTGGAACAAGGTCGCTTCGCGCATCTCGGAGCTGGTTCGGTTGAATCGCTACCTTACGCCGGATGAGCAGGCAGCCTATGACAAGGAAATGGCGCAGGACGCCATGCGGAACGCGGTTTATAACGACTATAACGACGTAAAGGCGGCGCACCCCGATGAAATTGTGCTGTATCAGGTTGGGGACTTCTTCGAGCTGTATGGCGAGGATGCGCGGGCAGTTGCAGATGATCTCAGCCTTGAGCTGACGCGCCGCAATTTGGAGGGAGTAGGCCGTGTTACCATGTGCGGCTTCCCTGCAAAGGATTTGGAGAAATACGTTGAAAAGCTGCGGGAAAAGCATGATGTAACAATTTCGCGCATTGGCGATTCCGGCCATGAACACACGGCATATACGCTTCCGTCCATCGACCACGAGGCAGAACAGGCCATCAATGCTTATGAAGCAGAGTTCGGCGCGGACGGCACGAGGGTGTTCCGCGACCCCGCCGCCGACGCGCCGCAGCCCACGGTACGGGAGCTGTTTGACGGGTACAAGCTGACCGTTGGCAACGCGCTTTCCAAAGATACGGCTTTTGTCAATGCCTGCCACAATTCAGACCGCCAGAACGCTTATCTGGAGGGTGCGGACGCTATCCGTCGTATTGTCACGGCATCTGATGATCTCCAGCTTGTCCGCCTGTACTTTGATATGCCCACGTTCCATAACCGGCTGCATCAGGAGCTTTTGGAGGAACTGTATCCCACGCTGGCAGCGACGGTCGCACCCTCTCCCTATCAGATCACACAGGAGGACATTGACAACGCGCTTCTGGATTGGCACAACAACCTAAAGGGCAAGCAGGAAGTCGCACTATATATGCAGGCGCATGGGCGAGAACGCAGCACCGCCGCATGGCTGGCTGCAAAATATGGCTGGGAAGATAGCAAAACTCCCATGTATATCCATGTAGGAAACGCCGAGCCGGTGACGCTCACATGGGCGCAGGTACAGCGGCGGTTGGCACAGCTCATCCGCGAGAATAAATTTTACGATGAGAATGAGCGACTGCGGTTATTTTCACCTGACCGATACTCCATTCGTCTGCATCCCGGCGAGGGCGGAATTACCGGCATTTGGGATGAGGTGTTGGAACGGTTCTGCGGAGATGGGGAACAAACGCTCCGCTTTGCAGAACAGAATAACGCCATTGCTTACTTGGATGGCATCAAACGGGATATGGGAATTGAGCTATCCCCTCCGGCGTTTACAACACCGCTTGGCTATACTTATCATATTGGAGATCGCATTTCATCCATAGAGTTAGACCACATAGCAGCAGTCGGCGCTATCGCGCGTGTAGATGAAGATCACGTCTGGCACACATTACCGAACGCACCCGGACAGGAACCTGTCAGCATCGACCGCAATTCCTTTGAACGCTACCTCGACACCAGATATTTCGAGGTTTCTGAACCGGAGCCGCAGCGCGTCATTGCGGCGCAGCACACAGAACAGCCAACCCCGGAGACGCCGCAAGCGGTTCAAAACCTTATGGGGCAGCGCGTGGAAATTGATGGTAAGTTCTATAACGTTGATTCCGCAGATGAAACTGTCGCGCATCTCAGCGTCGTTTCATCCTCCAGCGAGAGCAATCACGATCCGGAACACAGAACCGAACCGGTTTCTGCTGTCCTCACACGAATTGCAGATCAGGGGCGTGAGCTTGCGCCGAATATTTCAGCATATCAGGCGCTTCGTGCAGAGCATCCCGAAAAGCTCATCGGTGTCCGTGTCGGAGAACGGCTGCTTTTTTATGGCGCGGATGCAAAACGAGCCGCCAGCGCTTTGAATCGCCACCTGCTGCAACGCGATATTCCCGGTATGGGCGAAACCGCTGTGACCGGCTATGATTTTGGACAATGGGCAAGCGCCGCAAAGCGGCTGCTGGAGCATGGACACAGCTTCGTGTTTGCGCAGCCAAATGAAACCGACGGCTATGATGTTATCAACGAGGCCGATGCCAAGGAGTATATCCCCATTGGCATGGAGCTGGAGATTGACGGACGGAAGTTTGTCATTGACAGCGTAAATTTCGGCACGGATGAAGTATCTCTGCGCGATGTAACTTTTCAAAACAGGCAGGGCTTTCCCATCTTCCGCGCTGAACACATTGCGTTTATACGCTCGTTTGTTGAAGAGCAGGAACGGGAGCAGCCGCAGCCTGTCACCAAACCCGTCGCGTTCTATCCTGCCGAGAAAACGCACTTGCCCTACAACATAGAAATCCAAACGCTGCACATCCCGGAACCGGAGCATGACCCGCCCTCTGCGGAACCCGCCAAGCCTGAACCGCCTGCCATGAGCGAGGAAGAAGATCTGATTCTGGAGCAGGAAGGACGCGCGGCACTTTCGGAAATGGGCGAGTTTGTGCCTGATTTTGATGATGCCATCTCACAGGCCGAGATCGACGAGCCTCCCGCACACCGCCCTGCGGTATCTATCCCCGTTGACGGCGAGTGGCAGGGATTTCCCAGCGTTGCCGCTGCGGAGCAGGCCGCTTACGCTGACTTCAAGGCGGCAAGCCACCGCGACGCGCAGAATTTCCACATCACCGATGATGCCCTCGGCGTCGGCGGCGCAAAAGCAAAGTTTCGGGCAAATATGGCGGCGATCCACCTCCTGCAAGAGCTGGAGTTTGAGGGCTTACAGGCCAGCACGGAGCAGCAGGAAATCCTCTCCCGCTATGTGGGCTGGGGCGGTTTGGCTGATGCGTTCGATGAAAATAAACCAAACTGGTCGGACGAGTTTGCAGAGCTGTACGCCACACTTTCCCCGGAGGAATACGCTGCCGCCCGTGCGTCCACGCTGAACGCCCACTACACCAGCCCTACCGTCATCAAGGCGATCTATGAAGCGGTCGGCAATATGGGCTTCCAGACCGGTAACATTCTGGAGCCGTCTATGGGCGTTGGCAACTTTTTTGGCCTGCTGCCGGAGCAGATGCAGGGCAGCAAGCTCTACGGCGTGGAGCTGGACAGCATCACCGGACGTATTGCCAAGCAGCTTTATCCCAAGGCGGACATTACCATCGCGGGCTTTGAAACAACGGACAGAAAAGACTTCTATGACCTCGCCGTGGGCAACGTCCCGTTCGGACAATATCAGGTAGATGACCGGGCTTATAACAAGCTCGGTTTTTCCATTCACGACTACTTCTTTGCCAAAACCCTCGACCAAGTGCGTCCGGGCGGCGTGATCGCGTTTGTGACCTCCCGCTACACGATGGACAAGCAATCGCCCGAAGTCCGCAGGTACATCGCGCAGCGGGCGGAGCTGCTGGGTGCCATTCGTCTGCCCAACAATGCGTTCCGCGCCAACGCCGGTACGGATGTGGTTTCGGACATTCTCTTTCTCCAAAAGCGTGACCGTCCCATTGAGATCGAACCGGATTGGGTACACCTCGGCCAGAACGAGGATGGCTTTGCCATCAACCAATATTTTATCGACAACCCCGAAATGGTTCTGGGCAGGCAGACCTCTGAAAGTACGCAGTACGGCAGACAGGATTTTACCGTTGTCCCCATTGAGGGACTGGCTCTTGCGGATCAGCTCCATGATGCCGTGAAAAACATTCGCGGCACCTATCAGGAGGCGGAACTGCCAGAGCTGGGTGAAGGCGGACAGATCGACACGTCCATCCCCGCAGACCCCAATGTGAAAAACTACTCTTACACCGTGGTGGGCGGCGAGGTGTACTACCGGGAAAACAGCCGCATGGTCAAACCGGAGCTGAACGCCACCGCCGCCGAGCGTGTCAAGGGCATGGTCGCGCTGCGGGATTGCGTGAATGAGCTGATTGCCCTGCAAATGGACGAGTACAGCGCAGAAAGCCGGATTCAGGAAGCGCAGGCCGAGCTAAACCGCCTCTATGATGCGTTCTCCGCAAAACATGGCCTAATCAATGACCGTGCGAACCGTCTTGCGTTCTCTGACGATTCCTCTTACTACCTCCTGTGTTCACTGGAAGTGCTGGACGACGACGGAAAGCTGGAGCGCAAGGCGGATATGTTCCACAAGCGCACTATCAAGCAGCAGCGCAGCGTAGATTCTGTGGATACCGCCAGCGAAGCCCTTGCTGTCTGCATCGGAGAAAAAGCCTGCGTCGATCTCGACTTTATGGCCTCCCTCATGGGCGGCAGCGAGAAAATCCCGCAGATCGTTGAGGATTTGAAGGGTGTCATTTACAAGGAACCCAACAGCGGCCCGTTTGACTTGCAGGACGGCGGCGAGCATTGGGCGAAGGGCTGGCAAACGGCAGACGAATATCTCTCCGGCAACGTCCGGCAGAAGCTTCGCACCGCGCAGCGTGTGGCAGCGCGCGACCCGTTCTTCACCGGGAATGTGGACGCCCTGATTGCTGCCCAGCCGAAAGACCTTGAAGCCAGTGAGATTGAGGTGCGGCTGGGTGCGACATGGCTTGATAAGAAATACATCGAGCAATTCATGTACGAAACCTTTGAAACGCCCCGCTATCTGCGTGGGCAGATCGAGATCAGCTATGTCCCGTACACCGCAGAATGGCAGGTTTCCCGCAAGAGCATGGTGCGCTACAACGACGTGG
>PPYE01662034.1_pt1 | contig 22235 bp, 19 predicted proteins | sample 1559881 | NCBI WGS metagenome assembly PPYE01 (sample SAMN08240022, study PRJNA423297) | Human gut metagenome, whole genome shotgun sequencing project.
GATTATAACTATATAGTTATATTTTAGGCTCATAACCTCAATCTATAAATAAATTTTGCATGGAAATCTTTATAAAAATAGGTATATAAATTTCTCTATATAGTCTCTACTTATACATATAAAATACATACTTATCTAATGCTTTTTTGTATTCTTCTATCGTTTTATAGGTCACGGTACTATCTTTAATCCAATCTTCAAATTTCAGATCTGGTCCACTATAACCAAAGTCTTTGTAGGTCTTCCATATGCCACCATGTTGTTCTTCGTATTGTTCCCAGCGTGCTTCGCCAAAAGAAGCCATGGAAAGGGCTTTGTGATAGTGTTCTTTTGCTATTTCTATATTTCCTAACGTTTCATTAACTTGAGCTATTATATAGCAATCGAAGAAAGGCCATGTATATCCACTAGGTGCATCCTCCATAGGTTCTTTCTTATTAGGAAGAGCCATATCAAATTCTTTTTTATATTTCTCGGCTCGTTGCATATCTCCAAAATGAACAGCTAGCTTAATCATATAGTTAACACATAGCTCATAGTCATTTATACCATAGAAAATAGGTATATAGTCCTGTTGTTCCCATTGATCTGCTATTTCATTCCAAAATTCTTTATCAATATCATCTAAGTAGAACGTCCATAATGCTCTTAGCCATAAATAGAAATCTCTATTAGAATAATTTTCACAGGACTTACCATCTTCACCATATAACAGAATATTCTTTTGTACTTTATAGTCTGAATCTATTCCCAATATTGGTGGATATAATTCTTTAATATACCGTTCATAGCCAAGTTGATTATTGGTTTCTATGTAATAATGTAGCAAAGCATAGCGTAAATCTTCTATATTAAAAGCATGTTCTGGATCATCTAAATTCTCAAAAATAGAATCCATCTGTTCTTTATACAAAACTGGATCTTGTTGTTGCATAACCATTAGATCTTGTAGTATTGGCTCTATTCTTTCATCTCCTAAACAAGCATAGGCTAAAGCTCGATACCACTGAGATATGCGAGATACTTTCACCAAATACTCAACTTGCCAAGTATCTGTCGCAGAAATTTGTACCTTTGCAAGTTGAGCATCTAACTTGTCTACAATCGGTAGAATAGAGGCATACATATGTCTATTAAAGGCATGTCGACATGCATCAATCATACAATAAAATGTACAGCACAGGCGAACGTCTAGAGTTAGTACAGTTGCTAAGTCTTGCTGCTTATAGATATCTCGTCCATCCAAACGTTTTTCATATATCTCCTCAAAAATAAACTGCACGGACTCATCATGAGTGAGTATAAAATTAAGATAGTCCTTACGTTGCTCATCTTTTGGAGATAACTGAACTAACAGCTTTTCTCGTGTAAGGTCTTTTACAAGGTTATCAAGTAAAGGCTCCACAAGATATTGTTTCTCATAGCCGATTACCCCATCGTCATAGCATGGAAAATCATCATTATAAACGCTAAGAATTTGTAAATAATCATGCATAGCATAGGCATCTAATAATTTATCTATCCAAATATTACATTCATCATAAATAGATATGCTAAAGCATCTATTGTTAATCATAAAGCACTTATGTAAACTACAACACATCTCACAGACAAATGGATCCTCGGTTAAAGCTACTAACTGTTCACTCTCTGTATCACCTTCCATTGCTTGTACCATGTAAGCACCAAAGGCATCAGCGATTAATAGGAACTCTGTATTAATTATCGTAGGTTCGTCCATGGTATGGGTATTGGAAATTGAGGAAACCGACAATGGAGATGGTACTGCTTCACGCTCGAGATCTTCCAAAATCTGTTGAACTGTTGTGACAGATAAGGGGGTATCAATATGAAATGCACCGTCTAAATAACCAAAAAAAGCATCTGGTTCAAAGAAGGCCTTTAAAAAATATCTAAGCATATGATCGAATATATACTGAGCCTCCTCTTTAGAAGATTGATGTGTTGGGAATAGCATATCTCTACCTCGATAGCTTTTATACATAGGATAAATAGTATAATATCCATCACGAGGTTCAGATAATAATGGTTCCCCATTATAGGTACCATGACTAATAAACTCTGGCAAACAATTGATAACTTCTGTTCGCAACTCCTCTATAGGCTTTCCCCAGTCATTGCAAAGTGCTTTTACAAAAGCACGAATACGTTTACGTTCTAAATCATACCTTTCTCGAGCTGTCTCCACATCCTTTTGTTCATCTTCTAAGAAACATCGATCTGGTACATAATAATCCAAAGCAATCAAAAATGTCGTTGTTTCTTTTCCTTCCATAGGTGGAAACAACGATGGTCGAATAGCATTAAATATACCTGTTGTACTTAAGGTTAAAAATCTCATAAATCCTCCCTATGCATAACACTACATAATAACAAACTCTCTTTATTCAAACGGTTTAACATATAACAGCTATTTGCTCAATTATTACATTAAATCTTATTTCTCTATTTAATACCCTATGCAACTGTTTCCACTTTCACTTCAACAGCCATTACGGTCATACCTAGCTTTCGTAGGTGGTTAATAACCTCAGGATTATCTTCGTGAAAGCATAGTTCCTCTGGTTCACAGTCAAAGAGCACACAGAAATCTTGCACCGCATGGGATATATCATTCTCTGTTTTATTGCTAAAGCGTATCGCTCTATAATCAGTGACCATATGGTGTCTTAGCAACATGCGTATCCGTTCAGGATTAGCCGCTGTCCATAAGGCACATCGCTCACTACCATATGTGCTGAGCACACGAGCTACAGATGCATTTAACTGAGATATATCTAAGTGGCTTTCTACATATGCTTGTTTTAGGGTAGCCATATGCACTAAGTCATATTCTGACAGCTGGGGATACCATTCCTGTACGATTTCACGGGTAATACGTGGCACGACCTTACGAGGTTCTAATGCCATACATGCCAAAGCGTGTACATAGCCAGCTGTATTTAATTCGTCGGTAAAGACCAATGTATTATCTACATCTACAATGTGAAACATGAGAACCTCCTTTAGTCATATACATATCAAAATAGTTTTTGCTGTGCCTCTAGAGCTGGATTTACAAGGCTTACTAGATCATCCACCGTTACCGATGTATACCCTGCAGCACCTACCTCACTTGGAATTGTCACTAATTGCCGCGCTTTTTGTCGTGAAATCAAGTTACGGTTCAGTTTCATCTCTAACACTTCGCTATCTGTCGTTTCATCGTACATAGCACAGGCAAGATGTCCGTAAGAATGTGCTTTTCCCATAGCATGGCGGGATCCACTATCTCCATCACGGCCTTCATAGCTTGCGATGAGCACTACAGCCTTGGCAAATAACGCTTGCAACCGATCTCGCTCTACATAACGATTAATCGCTTCATTACGACTACGTGGCCCATTGTAGTATTCAGAAATAACAAGACCACCTTTTTCAATAATTTGATGGGCCATGTCCCGATGGTCTGCCGGTGAAATAGCACTTAATGGTGATGGCAAGATGGCAATTGTTTTTCCTCCGTAATCCATACAAACGGTATGCCCAATAGCATCACAACCTTTTGCAAGACCGCTCACAATATGCTGACCGCGCTGTACTAATTGCTCAACAATCTTACTTTCACGAGCCATGATGTCCTCGTTCGGCGTTGTGTAACCAATAACAGCCACATTCCGATTCAAATCACTCAACAAAGACAAGTCACCCTTATAAAACAAGAGATACGGGCGATCCCCTTTAGGAGCGCTTTCATTAATAACTGGAAAATCCGCATCAAAGCAGCATACCGCACCGTCCATCCAGTCCATGTCATCTACCGCAACGGATAGGTCATGCACTACATCATCGATGTTTGGAATATCGCTCATCATGTCGAGGAACTCATCCTCTGTTTTCCAGTTATCATGAAAGCTTTTTCTCGTTGTAATGCGACTCGTCGTATTATGGACGGCCCAGATTTTTAAAGCTATCGGTGAAATGTTCATATTATGCCCCTTTTCTATAAGAAGAACGACGGTAGGTGTATGCCACAGCATAGAATATAACACGAGCTGCGCCCGCATCATATAATGCCTGAATACAATCCTCATCAACGTTCACTGTTTTTGTATAAATATCATCAATTAAAATAACCGTTTTGTCTCGAACTACATCGGCATTGATATGACAAGTGTCATTTGTAATCCCCACATAGGGCTCCCTACCACAATTATCAAAGCCTGGCAAATTTTTATGAATATGTGTTGTCTTCGTATTTGTATGTCGCATAATACAACCGATGCCATCTGTGATACCTGAGTATCCGTTGGCCTGTAATATTCTGACACACTCTTGCACCGCATCGCGGAAGCCCAACTGGTTAGGTGACATAAATGCTTTAGATCTAGGTACAACGGCAACAACCGCCTCCTCAAGCTTTTCAGCCTTCATGATATCGGGTATATCCCTTTTTACTCTATCATACACTTCTTGACGGGCAGATTTTAGGACACTAGGACAATAGTTGTTCAATGTATTTTTTAAGATATTAAGAAAATCAGGATTTCCTGGCTCACGAAAGCGCAAATACAAGTCACGATAATAACCAACACAATCACGAGATAAATATTCATTGCTAGATAAAGTAAAACGTCTAATTAACTGTTTCATATGAACCTCCATATATAAAAAACTACATAATTATGTTAAACCTGTGGGGTGTCCATCACTCAATTTCAAACCGTCAAGGACGGTCTCCAAACAAAGGAGATTTATGTGTGTAGAGAGGAGAAAATTTATTTTTAAAAGGAGAACTATCATGCTACTTGATGTTTCAACCCCTCAGGTTTAACTTGTGTGTTCATTATACGGATTAAACAAAAATAGAGATAATCAAAAAAACTAGGAACCAAAAAAGAGGTCTCAAAGACATCTATAACAGATGCCTTTAAGACCTCTTTACTTGAGAGTAACAATATTTGAACTCCAATTGAGTTCAGTTTGTATGAAGTATAAACCCTATTTGTTTTGTAATGTAACACGTACTTGACCAAGACTTTGGCTAGATAATCTACCTATGCCACTGTCCTGACCGAAGAGTGCCAAAATAGTAATGAGTTGGTTTTCCTCTTCTGTGAGTTTAGAAATATTAAAGGTAAACTTGCCTACAAAACCAGTAAGGCCACGATCACGACCATAAAACACGCGTTTTGTATGACCTTCCCAACGTTCAAGGATAACCTTGTCAACGACCGACCGTATTAAATCCTTATCTAATACATCGGTCATATCACCAGCATTCCATTTGTCTACGAGAGAAGAGAAAATAAGACTTGCTGTAGGGAAGGTTATATCCCCATGTGTTCCATTAAAGGACGTAGGCGTCATCACCTCAAAGGTAATGCGTTTCGCCTGTTTTGCAGAGAGGCGACGGCTAATTAGCTCCAGTTCATTATCTACTTTCAACGGTAGATTAAACGATGCCCCGTAACGAACCCCTACAATTGTAGTTCGTAGTCTACCAAAGACTACCTCTAAGCCCTCAGATATGCCTTCTAGTAATCCCCATAACTCACTATGCCATACAGAAACATGTAAATATAAGATATCCCCACGTCGAATAATATTATCTTGACGAGGCTCTTTAAAGGATAATTGTAGTGAGAAAGGCTTTATTCCTTCCATATCATGCCACCATGTAGCCTCATCTGCATCTACATGACTAAGAATAGAGAAAAGTGCTGCATGTAGATATCTCCCTGGAAAGGCAGGCAAACTCCCTCTATTCTGAACTTCTAAAGCAATTGTAACTGTTCCAAGCATTATTTAGACCACTTTGCGATGAAGGATTTAGGTGTATCTAACTTGCTACGGTATTTGATACGAGGATCCATTTTATTATTCTTAATAGTCATCATAGAAATACCTTCCGTCCAGTTCTTAGCTGCATTTGGACCATTCGCAATATTCCAATCTAGCATCATGAATAAATCATCTAGCATAGCTTTATAAGAGGATATGTTAGAACCTAATGCATTATCGCGATACTGAGTGAAGGATTCCACATACTCATTAGGAGTAGTTATGCTAGCTCCAGTATTCCAAGTATCCCCACCAAATAGGCTACCATAGCGTTCTTTACTATCGAAAACCGTTACAGCAGACTCTAGTTTAATACTACCAAAACCGATGGATTTCCCCATACCAAGTTTATAGTATGTACGACGATTACCGCCAGAGTAATGATCTAAATCTAGGGACATCAACAATGCACCTAGTTCAACGCTACTTAAACGTTCAAAATGAATGCGGCTTTTAAAGGTAACGCCAGTATCAACTGGACGGATTTTACGAGTACCTTGAATGGCTTTTTCCGCTTCTGTACGAGTCCAATCTTTTGCTTTTGCTAAAGGTTGATGCCAGTACATTTTATAACCGCGAATGGATGCCCCTTCGTGTCCCCAATGGTTATAAGTAGAGTGATTATCTACATCTTGCTCTAAATACAATTGAAAGGATGTTGGATTAGGCCCCATCAATGGATGTGGGTAATCAGATTGGCACATTCTCACAGGTCCCACAACATGAGCATCGGAGAAGGATAAGCGGCCAGCCCAATTATCACCGTAGCCAAATACACTATCACAAAGATCCACACCATTATTATGTTGCTCTAATGTAGTTGGTAAGTGATCGCTAATTTTCAAGTCATATGCAATACGATAGAATCGACCATGACCAAAATGCTCTACAATACCATCTTTTTCAGAGAAGAAACATGGCACTACAAACTTAACATCATCACAACGAGTATAATTCTTGGCTGCATCACCAGATTTACCGACTTTTTTATCCAATAGATTTAATGTACCACGGTTCTTATCGTCTTTATAACTGTCGATACATTCTTGAAGAATCGGAATACGCTTACCTTCAAAATTACCAGGTCGAGTAATGCGCATGTAAGATTTTTTAGAGTTCATTCTACCTGTATGGATATTTACATACTGATCATTCCAATCAATAGATGGCGTATCTTTCTTCTTTTGCATTTCATAATCGCCAGAATACGACATTTTTCTAGATTCACTAGATACAGCAAAATAGTTATTGTCTACAGTCTGAATGATAAAGCCAGGTGTTGCTTTTGTAGCAGCTTTCATTTCACCTTTGCCATTCTTTTCCATCCCTACCATGCGAGAAGCATAGTATTCTTTGAGAGATTTAATAGAACTTGCAAAATCACGGAAATACAAATGTCTATCTTCGAAATCACCAAGACCTGTGCCTCGTTGGTAAGGTCTAAAGCTACTAGCCGTAACAATCTTAAAGATTTGTTTTACCATCCCCTTAAGGCTGGCCCCCGGAATTGTAGGATTATCTTGGCCACCATAAAATTCAAGTGGTGTATCCTCGTCTTGTTTAGATGGACCACCAATGAATAATGGTGTTTCTGTAGTAATCGTAAGGTCGATATAGCCTGTATGTGTATCAGCTTGTTGTACATGATCACAGTATGCTTTGAGTACATCTTTTGTGACCCCTTCAAAGTGACCATTGTAAAACTCAGCTGGAATTACATGCTCTGGCAAACGAACAAAGTTGTACGCTGCGCTTGCTGGCTCACTTGGGTATTTGCTGTTACCACCGCTGCGATTACCACCTTGATTATTGTAGGAATTATTATAGCCACCAGAGCGATTTTGACCGCCACGATTGCCACCGGAATGTCTTTCATTGGCTACTTTTTCAACATCCATCCCTGGGTTATTTCGTGCAAAGAAGGCCGCACTAGCAGCATGTCTATTTTTACTTTTACCTTTACCAGCCATACTAGACCTCCTTAGCTTCAATTTTGACATATCGATAATCTGTATAGCTCGCTTGATGATTATCTAAATAGCCAATGTAATTACGTGTTGTTAAATAACAGTATTGTTTTGTTGTGGACACAGGGATAATTTGTGAAAGTTTACGGCCTGTATCAACTAAGCTTGTAAATCCTTCTACTCGGTTTAGCTGCGTACGACCTGCATCAACTTCACCAATCATACGGGAGGAAGAATCAACGTATGTTATAGGTTCACCAGCTTCATCGTTAATATAGCGATACACAATCTCACCATGTTGTATGGTGAGACGCAATTCTTCCGTTTCATTAAAGATACGCATATCTTGTAGATATGCCAAGTCTATATCAGTTGTTCCATCAGAAAATTGGAAGCCACTTTGCTTGTAATAGCCCCATTTAACTTCATGGACAGACCAAGTAATAACTCGGCCCTCTTGTTTCATGTATTCATTTACTACAGCTAGTACGTTCACATTAGCTGTAGGGCCGCATGTGCCGCAAGTACGTGTATATAAACCTTCATGGCTATGTAATTGTTTACTCATGAGCACCCTCCTTAGCTAACATTGTATCCTCTGTAGATTGATGTAACGCTTGTACCAAAGCTTCAAGTTTAGTGGATTCACCTTCCGTAACCTTACCAGTACCATCGATACCATAGCTTTCACCATGATATTGAACCGCAACAGAGTTACCTTTAATGCGGCCATAACCGATTGTACGATTAGCGCCCAACGTAATTTGACCTGTCATAAGATCTTTTACAAGGAGTAGCACAAGGCCCGCTTCACTATCACTACAGTCTTTAACAGTCATACGCAATGGAAATACTAACTGTTTACCTTTACCCTTACGTACAGGATGGTCTTGGAATAAAGCACCATTCATGGCACCACCTGTAAAGCGGTCCACTCGAATGCGAGGTTGTTCCTCTTGTATAAAAGATTTATCAAAGTAAACTTCATCTACCATGACACGACCTTTACGGCTTTCATTAGTTTTCTCAATGCTATAGCCAAAGAGTGCATCTACTGCTTGATTACTACGGCCTAATGCCTGTAGTATACGACTACAATGGTGACGTAATATGCCCTTAATGGATGTTCCTGGAATAAAGAGAGCTACGGACTTATCTTCCCAAGCCTCTTCAAAAATAGATTTAATAAGAACTGTATCTTCTAAGCAGCATTCTATATCTATAACAAGGTCTTTTTCAGCAATCATGCATCGCTCAGGAATAGCAACAGATGTACCCGCTTTACGTAGTAACCACGCTTTTACATGTTCTGGCTTAGTGAAGTCATAATGCTCTAAAGAAATATCTTTACATGCTATGCGGCCTAAACCATTCACCGTACGAGCACCAACGGAGATGCCATTTTTAAGTAGATTAGCTAGTGCTACCAGAGCTCGCTCAATCTTATCCACTTGATTTTCGTGACATTGACGAATCACGCAATCAATACGCAATCTACCAGTCGCACCAGACTCGATGACTTCGAAATCATATTTTGCGCCATCTTTAGTAACACCACGCACATCGTCTATACAGATGCCATCACGTACAACAATATTTGTATTATTTAATGAAATATCATTGATCTGTAATGCGCTTTGTGTACCTTTGTCATCAATGGAACCAAATAATACATCTTCAGATACAGGTTCAAGGCCTTGAATCGCTTGGCGCAATACGCCTGCTAAGGATGTACCAGGAATGAATGGTTGACCATCGTGATAGGTTACCACGATATCATCTACTGTATCATTTAAAATATCATTACTAACACCAGCTCGAATAACGAGAGGGCTTGTGAGTTTGACAGTACCAGCTAGAGTGTACCGCCCTATTACACTTGCAGAGTTTAACATACGACGGTCCTCCTTACTTAATCTTTCTAATATGTCTAAAGAAATATGTCCAATATTCGTAGGCCACTACATTTGAAAGTTTTTGTTTGTCGAGCCCTACCATATCGACTAATTCAGCAGGAATTTCGTAGTATGTTCCACTTTCACCAGATTTTGCCAAACAAGCCGCCACTAATGTAGGAGCATCAAAATCAATGATATACTCCATCAAGTTAACACGTTTTGTTTCACTGCGCGTATAAGCATGCTCTAAATGGAACTCACGCAAATTCTTTTCAATAACTCTAGGCTCATTTTTCTTTTGCCCTTCTGCCTTCTTGTCTTCCAAGAATTGTTGTAATTGCTTATGACCAGTTTCATGATTTGTACCAAGTTCAGTCAATAGTACAGATGCAAAATGCTTAGATATACCACTTCTAGACATAGTACGTTTAATATACGTATCTACATCGTGAGCAGCACGCAAACGAGCATTTACAATAACTTGTTTTTCCAATACCTTTTTTGCAATTTCTTGTGTTGGCATATGTAAAGATTTGAGCTTAGGTACTTCTTGCTTACCTAATTTCACTAGTTTGAACTCGCCAGGAATCCATAAACGGCCTTGACCGTAGCCCTCTTGAAGTCGAGTACCCATGCCGTTATACAAGATATTTTGTAGTTTATCTAGATCATCTTGAGACCAACCAGATTCCTTTACAAGCTCTACGATACTACCAGCTGATGCAGACGCTTCAGCGCTACTACGAACGCCCCAAATACTATTAAAGCTTTGCTCCTCTTGATAAGAGGCAAACACCGTACCTACAGAAATATCTGAACCAATTGATTGGACTGCTTGAGCTACTACATGACCAATAGACTCATTACCTAGCACTAATGGCGTATGAAGTCTTACATATACAGAGTTACCACTATTTACTGGCGTTGGAACAGCTGTAATATCACCAATTTCAACGAGACAATGACCATATTCAGTACGACGAGAGCGACCGATATGACAATCCAACTGTTTAGGGAATTGACGTACAAACTCTTCTAATGCAGCTTTAGGCCCCACCACACAGCCAACAAACACTTGATTTGGTTCAATGTATTCATAGTTAAAAATATTTCTGCCCTCATTACTGCGACCTTGCACACGTTCTTGCTCTAAGGAACGAGACATATGTAATTTAATAGCCGTTTCAATTTGTACAGGGCTACATTCTTTGCCATCTACAATAACAAAACCTTTAACACCTTTAAAACCCAAAAGATCTTTACCAGTGTAGAAGTCTACGACATCATCACTGGCATAGCCTTCTGAATTTTTGTTCTTTTGTAAGCTCAACGGCGCTGGGAAAGACGTACCTTTTGGCGTATGCTTATAGGCAGCAACAAATCGCAAGTCACCATAGAATAACTTCATAAAATCTTGATTTTTATGAGCCTCTCTACCAAGCTTATGAGAGGAAATAAACTGAGATGCAAAAAGACCGCGTAATACTCGTCCATCAATGGAGCCACGTGTAGATGTTAATACACCTGCCGTGGAGGAATTCGCAATAAGCGTTGGGGATTTAACGGTAATCGTAATATTTACTTGTTCCATAATGTACCCCCTAAAGATTCTAAATCAAAAGATATGTCATCAATTATGCATTCCACTTGACCAAAGCCACGATTACGTTTACCACCAATGCCAGTCAAATTACGCACTGCACATGCTAAAATCAATCGTTCTAATTCCGTCATATCTTCCACATCGATTTGACCACTGAAAGCAAGACCTCTATTGAGAACGCGAGAGTTATGCAACGTCCCCTCTAGTGCTGTACCTGTTACTTGATCGATAGATGTGTAATAACGCATAGATGTGTACTCTTCGAGGACACGTTCCTTCGTAAACACTGCTGGATATTGCTCTTCAAGAGCCGCTAATTCACTAGCTACCACGTCATAATCAGCAATTGTTAAATTAGAAATAGATAATCTAGGGTTATCCTCTGCACCTTCAAGGCGATTAAACAATACCTTTACATCATCAATAGTAAAGGTATTCAAACCTGCGGCATACATCATTTCAGCTACTTCAATGGCACTTTCATATAAAACACCACGCACACGTTTAGCAGGAATAAAAGGAATTCCATAACGATCATGGACGATAGTGCTGTCCGTGTTGACATCGCCTTGGCCAGACATAAGCATCGTTGGCGACAATAATTTAATAGTTAATGTGTACATACTTACTCCAATCCAGGCAAAACATAATCCATTAATTCTATGGCATCAACATATGGCGTACGCATTTTACCATTTACCTTAGCCCACAGTTTTTCTTTGAAAGCATCCCAACCAGACACAGTAGGCATAAATTTATTAGTGTTGCGCAGCTGCTCGAGGAATACAGTCCACATATGTTCATTATCTTGTAATACAGAACGCAATTCTTTGACCTTATTATGAGCCAATAAGTCACCTACATAGCCCTTATCTTTAACCAAATTGAATTGACCTGTGCAATCTAACAATTGATGTAATGCTTCCATATCTTTGGTGGCATTTGCGTCCGCCTTACCATACACACGATATGGGCCAAAGTGCATATTACCAGTTAAACTGCTGTATTCATTAGCAAAGAACTGCTCTAATGTAGGCGCTGTTTCACCATGAAGAAAAGCAAAGTCCATCCAACAAGACTCATTAACTTTGTGAGATGCGTTATAAGCGCGCATTTTAGATTTAGCACTATCGCAGAGTTGCTCTGCCATTTCGTACCCTCTAAAAAATGGATAAGACGTTGGGATAACTGCGATACCTGCACAAGAGGAAATAGACATGCCGTCTGTATCGCTCAATAATTGTTGCATCAAATAATGGGATGCTTGCACCGCAATACGAGCATTACAGATGAAAGTAATGTCGTCACCACCAACGATGATAGGACGAATTGGTAACATCTGGTCTTTCAATTCAAGATTCTTATCAATGATGTCGTATTTCGCAATGATCCATTCTACTAAAGCTTTAAAGCTCTCCAATGTCTTTGTAGCTACACGTTTAGAAAGAGCACTTCGTTCTTCTAATGTTTTACATTGTCTAAAGTGAGCACCCATGTTATTACCATCGATATGAACAATAGCAATATCATTAATTCCTGTTTTACTCTTTTCGGTAGATTGGTTTTGACCTAACTCTTCAAATTCAGATGGAAATACCCAATCAGTCGTTTCCGTACCAAATAAGTCTATTTTTAAACGGCTATTCGCAGCCTCAAAGGCTTCAAATTTAGCTGTGAAGGATGTAGCAACTAAGCGCTTTTCATCACCAAAGCTTTGCGTTGTATCTGCTACATCACCACTGAAATCACAAATGGTTGTCAAACCTGTATTAGCAGGATGCACTATTGGATTCAATGCAAATTGATTGGCTTTCAATTGTTTATATAATTGGCCGAGATCTGCAGAAAACTGTGTTCCATCAAGAGTAATGTAACCAGTTGTGGCACCTACTTTTAGACCTGGATACTGCACCAAAACTTGAGTCGTAAATTTCTTAACAATATCTTGAACCAAACTTTCATGTTTATCATCTATAAGAACCAGAGCATTACCGCCGCCAATATACGCAACGTATATAGGTTTTGGAAGAGATGTAATGCTGTCACTACGTGTCAACCAGGATGTAGTGTCAGCCTCTACCCCAAGCTTATTGATAATTTCTTTACACAATACATCCTCAAACAATCTATCCACAATAAACGATGCTCCAACATTGGCCTTCAATTTATTGTTAGCAAAAATATACTTTTGAATAGACTGCACATCAAACAATATGGCATTTACTTGCATAGGCTCACTCCTTACCTATTAACACAACATTTATAAATGACAATATTCTCGAAATTGAACAAACTGAAAGTTGACAATTTTCTCATTTATGCCTGCTTCGTAAGATTCACTCACCAAGCGCTCACTAGTGGCCGCTAATACAGTAATTCCCACTGCTAATAGTCGTTCCACTAAAGCGTGACAGTATACAAATTCCCCCTGGCACAAGACAGCCTGTGGATTAAGACTTATAATCCTCCCTGCATATTCCTGTACTAGCTGCCCAATTTCACCAGATGGTAACGCTGGATCAATGAGGGGAAATGGTATATCTACCACCTCACCATATTGATGAGCTGCTGCCAACTGTTCATCCGACCAATATTGAGAAGGATGATTCGTATGATTGATAAACATAACCACTCCTCACTATACAAACTACAAAACAAAATTCATTTATTATTCATCTTTAATAATAGCAAATCGTATAAAAAAAATCACTCATAAATACATGATTTATGAAAGATTTTTCATATTTTATAAATTGTATATAATTACACGAATGTATAGGCTGATACCATATTTTTACATATACATCGGCCCCTACTATCAAGATATATTCTCAGATTTTTCAATATCTACTGTTTCACCTAACGATTTGAGATATGAAATAAAAGCTTGTATTTCTTGTTGAATCCATTTTCTTGGTCCTAGATTATCAAGGCGAGAAAGCTCCGTTTTCATATAGTCCTCATAAAGCTCCACCCATTTCTTATTGGTCTCTTTAGATAAAAAACAACCTCGTTGTGATAGATCAAAATCTTCAGGGAGTATCATATGACGATTCAATAGTTTTAATACAAAGCGATCGATTATATCTTGCCTAAATATATCCATTACATCGTACACTAAACTATCCTTTCGATTATTCGTGCTATGTAGAACACCTATGCGTACATCTAAACCAGCAGTCAACAAACAGGCACGTACTTCCCGTTCTAAAAACGAATAGCCATAACTCAAGATAGCGTTAACAGGATCAGGGCTAGGATGACGTCTACGGCCAGAAAATTCCCATGGTTCAGATAATACATACCCTAATACAGAAAAATAAGTCCTAGATGCTAATCCCTCTATACCACGTAATGTGTCTACTTTTTTTGTTCTTTCTACACGTTTCAGCAACGCTTGCATCGTTCTATGTACGGCCACAAAATTTGGAATGCATTTACTCTTTTTGTACTGATTCAACAAGGCTATCTGACCTTTAATCTTACGTCGAACAATATATTTTGCCCCATCTAAGGCAAATTCTTGATTTTGAAAGCATGCTACTTGCCACAACAAACGTTGTAAAGTCGTATGCTCATCCCCTAAGGTCCCTACAAGCTGATACTTATAATCTACAAACTGAATGAGAGAACCTTGCTTCACTAAAGAAAACATAACCTGCGTAGAAATTTGAATCGTTCGACCTAATACAAGATTTGATACAGTCGCTATAGGAATTTCTTTAATAACAGAATGATCTTTTTCAAGTACTAACAATCCTCCATCTTGTCGTATCGATATACCAGGTGTCATTACATATAAAGTTTCTAACATCACAACCTCCTAAAAAATTAAATAATCAACATCTTATCCTCTGTTAATGGAATCATTTTATTACACCATATAGGTGTCTTAGCTGTATCAGAAATAGAGACGATGAGGAGGCGCCGTGTTTCATCCCCTTGTGTTAACACTTCGAGCTTTTTGGCAATCGTTTCTACTCTAACGTGAGCATGAACACATAAAAACACACTATACTGTACGCGGTAACAGAAGGATTCTAAATACTTAACTACCTTATTTCTAATTTTAGTATCGGAAATATCATAAGAAATAAGATACCGCATCAGAACCTCCTGTATCTTTACTTTCTACCATTAGTCAGAGAATCAAAAATCATAAACAATACAATTCCACACAAAAATATCCCTATGAAGCCAGTCATTCCATTTACTCCTTTACTAAACAACAATCATTGAATCCGGTTTTTCACCATAATGATTAGGATCTTCATCCCCTGGCATCAGCACTAAACCAATTTTTACAAATCCCATTATTTTAGCCAAAGTGGGCTCAAAAATAGCTATTATAGCGGCCACAATATAAATACCTGCTAAATAAGTTGGTCCATTTAAATCATGAATACGACGTGATGCAATAGCTAACTCTCGAATAACAGAATACCCTATGATTGACCAACCCAATACCCAGAAAAACTTTGATACAGGGGCAAGACTAATACAAAGGCCCCCAAGATAGCCAATACCAATAATCATCAACAAATTCATAAAATAAGAGCGACGATTCATACGCCCTGATAAGGACAACATAGACTTTAATTCTTGCTGTAAATTTTCCATAATCCCCTCCTTAATAATCATTCCGTGATGGTAATACAAACCATATTAATAAAGTTAAAAACAACATTGCCATATACTACCTCCTATATAAGGCCAATTAAACTTGTTGAGTTCATTATACGAATCATACTGAAAGTGAACTAATCAGAAAAACTAGGAACAAAAAAAAGAACTGTATCTTTGTGTGACATACACAAGAACACAGTTCTTTATTATTATGTAGTTTTTAAGTTAGATATTCCCATTCTTCGACGCATACCGTAAACGGTAAGCACTGTTGCAACCTTGGAAATTCACCACACACGGAACATGGACCGGGTTTCAATACCGTAAACGGTAAGCTGAATCCCTTATCACCCTCGTTTTACCTTCACTTCGTTCAGGCACTTGAGATGTGCAGACCTCATCGTCGCTTTGCTCCTCTGCTGTCTCGCACCCTTCGGCACATACCGTAAACGGTAAGCACTGTTGCAACTTATATATTCCTAGTTTTGTGTGGAAAGATGACAACTTGTTTCAATACCGTAAACGGTAAGCTGAATCCCTTATCACCTTCGTTTTACCTTCACTTCGTTCAGGTACTTGAGATGTGCGGACCTCATCGTCGCTCTGCTCCTCTGCTGTCTCGCACCCTTCTGCGCATACCGTAAACGGTAAGAGCTGTTGCAACTAGCATTATCATAACTTTACAAGTTGCAAAGTACTTGTTTCAATACCGTAAACGGTAAGAGCTGTTGCAACCTAATCAGTATACGCTCACTATAAGTAAATAGAGACAAGTTTCAATACCGTAAACGGTAAGCTGAATCCCTTATCACCCTCGTTTTACCTTCACTTCGTTCAGGTACTTGAGATGTGCGGACCTCATCGTCGCTTTGCTCCTCTGCTGTCTCGCACCCTTCTGCGCATACCGTAAACGGTAAGTGCTGTTGCAACCAAAGCACAGAAATTAAATACCTATGTAGGTTTGTTTGCGTTTCAATACCGTAAACGGTCAGATTGGGCTCCCATTTGATCAAAAATGCCGATGAGCATAGGTAAATACTGATGGTAAATGATTTTTCTAAGGTTACAGTAATTATAAGGTTTTCTGAATATTACGTCAATATTCTTTATCGTTTTCTTTCTGACTTATGGCTTATTTTAATTAAATGTAGATAATATCTAAGTTTAACAACCTTTAACTTAATTTGAATGCCTAAAAAAAGATTTAGTCTATCTACTATATATAAAAAGACCTATCCATACGACATCATATGAATAGGCCTATATACAATTATATTCCATCATTACTTTTACTATTAATCCTCAAGATACCAAGCGAATATATACAACAATAGTAATCCTATTAGAGTTGACATGTACACCTCTCCTATACTCAATCAAATAATTCGTCTAGTACAAAATCTACTGCTTCATCAACAGCTATTTCTATTACTAGATCCAATAGTTCATCCATATTTTCACCTCATTACAATTAAAACCTTTTAATACAATCCTTAAAACTTACATCTCCTGTTTTCTACTAATTTGTATTGTAACAATTGTTTCATACTATTTTCTCCTTGCATTAGTCCTCAAATAATTTACATACTATTAATCCTACGGCAAAGCCTATATATGGATACATACTATCATCTACCTTTCTTAATATATCAACCAACAACTAGTCATCAGACTTAACGGCTTGATATACGGACACACCTAATAATACACCTGCTGCAAAACCTTCCCATGCGGCTGCGGCCGCTGCTGCTGCAAATAATGGTAGCATATTAATTCCTCCTAAAATACATATAAACAAAACAAATCCTTTGACATTTACAATTTCAAATATCCAATTCTACAAGTCATTCATTACCTCCCAACTCATATGACTAAATTAACTATCCATAGTATAACCTTATCAAAGATACAATTGAATTCATAAAAACTAAGGCGAACTATCATCTTTATAATTCATAGTATTTCCCTTTGGGCTACAAAATAATTATAGAATGAAAATCGACAAGTCCATATTCAAAAAAACTAAGACGCAAAAAAGGGTGAATCTAAAGATTCACCCTTTTACATTAAATATGAAAATACACAATCATAAACGATAAAAACTGTTACTTTGTCACCTTCGTTTTACCTTCACTTCGTTCAGGTACTTGAGATGTGCGGACCTCATCGTCGCTTTGCTCCTCTGCTGTCTCGCCCCCTTCTGCGCATACCGTGAACGGTAAGTACTGTTGCAACTTGTATGGTATCATTTCCGTAAAAGACTTTGGAGCGGTCGGGTTTCAATACCGTAAATGGTAGGTACTGTTGCAACAAATATACTTGAACGAGCAAAAGAAAGAAATACACAGTTTCAATACCGTAAACGGTAGGTACTGTTGCAACCATGGAAAAATTATATGTAATCAATGGTAATCTTATGGAGTTTCAATACCGTAAGCGATAGGTACTGTTGCAACGAGATGCTGTGTCGGAAATGGTTGTTGAAAGCTCTAAGTTGTTTCAATGCCATAAACGGTAAGACTATTACCTCATCATATCTGTTTTACCTTCACTTTGTTCAGGTACTTGAGATGTGCAAACCTCATCGTCGCTTTTCTCCTCTGCGGTCTAGCACCCTTCGGCGCATACCGTAAACGGTAAGTACTGTTGCAACTCGTAGAAGTTCGTGAAATCTTCAGGAAAGGAGTAAAGTTTCAATACCGTAAACGGTAGGCTGGATCCCTTATCACCTTCGTTTTACCTTCACTTCGTTCAGGTACTTGAGATGTGCGGACCTTATCGTCGCTTTGCGCCTCTGCGGTCTCGCACCCTTCGGCGCATACCGTAAACGGTAGGTACTGTTGCAACTGGTTAGCCAATCCACACAATACCGCAAGCGGTCAGGTTTCAATACTGTAAACGGTAAGTACTGTTGCAACTCAATAATGGAGTAGCAGTACCAACAACTAAACTTGAAACGTTTCAATACCGTAAACGGTAAGTACTGTTGCAACCGAAATGAAAAGTCTATGACTTTGACATTAGAAGTTTCAATACCGTAAACGGTAAGTACTGTTGCAACACAAACGACTCAATAATTATCTACGTTACTGGTTATACGTTTCAATACCGTAAACGGTAAGTACTGTTGCAACCTTGCCGCAATGCAAGCACAGAATGCAATGCTTATGGAGTTTCAATACCGTAAACGGTAGGTACTGTTGCAACTGAATCAAATGAAGACCTACGCTATTAACTTTACGTTTCAATACCGTAAACGGTAGGTACTGTTGCAACCTCAGTCATTGTTAAAGGAAAGGGGATGAACTTGTTTCAATACCGTAAACGGTAGGTACTGTTGCAACCTTCAAAAGATGGTTTATACTTGTCAGCAAGTAATTGATGGTTTCAATACCGTAAACGGTAGGTACTGTTGCAACTTACTTTATCTTCTAAATAATCTAATTGTTTTGATACGCCGTTTCAATACCGTAAACGGTAGGTACTGTTGCAACATTGAAAAATCCGATGTCGCTCCTGCTGCAGAAATATTGACGTTTCAATACCGTAAACGGTAGGTACTGTTGCAACAAATAGATAGGCTGTCGATCTCTCTTCATTTTGAGGGTTTCAATACCGTAAACGGTAGGTACTGTTGCAACCTGCAGATTATCCAAGAAATCCGTGGAATCAAATAGGTCAACGTTTCAATACCGTAAACGGTAGGTACTGTTGCAACGCATCTCATATAGGCGTGGCTTATAGAATGATTTGAGTCGGTTTCAATACCGTAAACGGTAGGTACTGTTGCAACTAGAATTGCTTCAATGTAATTCTAATTCTGTTGTTTCAATACCGTAAACGGTAGGTACTGTTGCAACTGGAAGCGCGAAATCACACATGAGGAAGTTGTACAGAGTTTCAATACCGTAAACGGTAGGTACTGTTGCAACAGAACTCATATTGTCTTAATTCAACTAAACACATGATGACGTTTCAATACCGTAAACGGTAGGTACTGTTGCAACTGTGAACCATTTTCATTAGAAGAAGAATTATTCTGACCGTTTCAATACCGTAAACGGTAGGTACTGTTGCAACTTGAACATCAACGGCAAGTCATTCCGTATTTGGACCATGTTTCAATACCGTAAACGGTAGGTACTGTTGCAACAGTGTCTCTTGGAAAGCCAGTATTCATGGGGCTAAAAAATAGGTTTTGGAAAACCTCATACCGAAAACGGTCAGTTTGTGCTCCCCTTAGATTAAAAATGCTCATGAACATAGGTAAATACTGGTGGTAAATGATTTTTCTAAGATTACAGTTATTATAAGGTTTTTTGAATTTGGCGTCAATATTCCTCATCATTTTCTTTTTTGATCATCTTAGCCAAATACAGATAAAACTTATATTCAGCAAATTTTATAATACATTTATTACAGTAGAAAATGATTGTGACCGAATGTTACATATATAAAAGACCTACTCATATGACATCATATGAATAGGTCTAATTAACATCAGATTCAATTATAATGATCAAAATTACTCCTCAACACAAACATGAACTAAACCAAACTCAACAAATAGTCCCATACAAACACCTCCTCCTATATTAAAAGCTTCGAATAACACAATTACAAATCTACACGACCAATCTTTCTACACATGTTACCTCCTTATTATATAAACTTAAATTAACCATCTAAAGTATGAACCAATCCAGTCTACCTATGAGTTCATAAAAGTAGAACGAATCTTTAGTTTTACGAATCAAAAGGTATTGTATATAGGTTACAAGGTTATTATAAAATGTGAACCCATATATCCCTATTCAAGAAAACTAAGACGTAAACATAAATTTTAAGATTCGCTTATATATCTATTATTTTACTGTGGGCTAGGCTCTATGTAATTTATATAAAATTTGGTATAGTATTCATAAAAGCTTCATTTTTTATTCTCGATTCTCTAGGAGCCATATTATGGAACATCATATTTACCTAACATTTTTAAGCACCTTACATACGAAAAATAATCCATATAATCCGCAAAAGCTAGAAAAAACAGTTATTAATCTTACTGAGATAGCTCCCTTTGATGTCATCCGTCAAACCAATGAATCCGCTTTAAAGTATCTTTTACATAATAAAAGAAAAGAGAACTCTACTTTCAAATTAGATAAGCTATTCTTTTTTAAATCACCAGAAATGGAGAATACGTTTAAAGAATCTACCATATCAAGCCTAAACGTATTTGAAGAGCAAATGTGTGATTATATCAATAAAACCAGTATACCTATTACGTGGGACCCAGAAACAATTAATTATATAGATTGTGGTGACATCGACTATATAGACAATCTAAAGGACAGCATTATAGATATGTCTCAAGCTATAATGGAATATTACAAAAGCAAGTCATCTGATGACAGGGTTATCTTACATGTAGACTTATCTGGTGGCCCACGAACAGCTATTATGCTGATGATTGCCATCATTAGACTAGTAGCTTTTCAAGGTATTGAAATTGGATCTATTTTATATGCCAATGTAAATGCAAATAACAATAGCATAGTTCGAGTATATGAAGGGAACTCCATCTATAATATTTACGATATGATTACAGGATTTGCTGAATTCAACCAATTTGGTAGTGTTGATACCTTAAAAAACTATGTAAATACTTTAGATAACCCCGATGTCCAAATCAAAGAACTAATCTCTAGCATGGGAGATTTTTCAGAAGCCGTTCGTCTATCTAGTCGCGGTATGTTCCAAAGATCCATGGAGGACATTCATAAACTTTTAACAGATATCGAATCCTCTAAGCAAGAAATACCTGCAAATAATAGGGAAAATCACAAAGACTTTGAAATTGAGGCACTCAAATTAATGAGTGACAAAATTCAAAATAACTATAAAACAGTGCTAGCTAATAAAGAAGACGATTTAGCATACATTGATTGGTGCCTAGCTAATGGTTATTTACAGCAAGCCTTAGCACTATTCGCTGAATTTGTACCTCGTGCTATTTTAGAATCTAAAATGATTATTTTAGATGACACAATCTTCCCTACAGACTCAGACAATGAATTGAGTGTCTCTATGGAGAACTTTAATACGATTAATGAGTATACCGCCAAAACAATGGAAATCGTAAACAATAGAGCGACTAAGATTAATAATAAAATAAAAAGCGTATTACTGAAATACTTTAGTGGTGATTTTTCAAAAGAGTCTAAGCGAATTATCAAAGAAGCATTAAAAGACAAGAAAAATAACACTAGCACTAACATTACTAGAGAAGATACACAA
>PPYE01158005.1_pt1 | contig 22232 bp, 21 predicted proteins | sample 1559881 | NCBI WGS metagenome assembly PPYE01 (sample SAMN08240022, study PRJNA423297) | Human gut metagenome, whole genome shotgun sequencing project.
CGGTTTCGGCGGGCAGCGGCTCCACCGGGGCAAGGCCGTCCCATTCCTCGCCGCCTCCGGCGTAGGCCGTAACCGCCATGCCGCACATCAAAACAGCGGCGCAGAGCGCCGCCGTCAGATTCTTCATCCACTTGTTCATTCGCTGTCCTCCTCCGTTACTTCCTGCTTCGGGACACTCTGTCCCGAAGTGCCGCCGGATCGGAGCTGTTGGAGCAGGACAGGCAGCTCGGAGAGGGACACGCTCATGCCCCGCACAATGTCCACGATCTCGCAGTTTTCCGCCTCCAGCTTTTTCTGTTCCAGTTCTTTCAGCCGCGCCTGCTGTTCCGTGATCTTGGCCGTGACCTTTTCAATCTCAGCCTGAATTTTTGCGCTTTTGGATATTGCCATATTCCATGATCCTCCTATTGTCAGTATAGTTTTCCGTAGGCGTAGAAATGGGACTGCCAGTAACTGCTGTTCAGATTGGCGTACCCGATGGGATCGCCACAATGGAGCATCCAGCCGTCGCCCACATAAATGCCTACATGGGAGATGCCGGGGGTATCGTATGTTCCCGTAAAGAACACCAGATCGCCGGGTTTGGGGCTGCTCGTCCGGGTGGAGATGTTGTATAGCCCCTGCGCCCCCAGCCGCCCAAAGTTCCAGCCGCATTGATTGTAGACATACGATACAGGACCCGCTGTTTGTAAAATGTCGTGAAATCAATGTGTTCCATCATGCGAAGGACGCCTACTTGAATATCGTAGCAGGAAACGTCTATCACGTTAAATTCACGCGCACCCCGGCCAATTTTATCCGTCAGAAAGATGCACGTTACAGCCTGAACCGGATGTTTGATTTTGATGTGGAGCGCGGTGGTGAACGTGCATGGATCGCCAGGGAGGCTGGCAGCATTGCGGTTGTGCGCCGCACGATGGCGAAAAACAATATTCTGCTCACACGCCGTACATCGGAGGTGGGCGGTGGCCTGTTCGATCAGCTGATTGTCCCCAAAAAACAAGGTCAGACTTCTATCAAATCGTCTGATCCTCGAATGGCTGTTGAGAAGTACGGCGGATACAATAAACTTACCGGTGCGTATTTTATTCTTGTAGAACATACTAAAAAGAAAAAACGAGTTCGTTCTCTGGAAACCGTCTTCCTGCTTCATCAGGGGTTGTATGAACAGGATGCGCAGCGCTATTGCCGGGAAATTTTAGATTTACAGCAGCCGGTGATCCTGCTGAACAAGGTGCGCATTGATTCACTGCTGTCTTTTGATGGTTTCCGCATGCATGTTTCCGGACGCACCAACAATCAAATCAGTTTTAAAAATGCAAATCCATTGGTGGTGGATGATGTTTGACACCAATATGTCAAAAACATTGCAAAATATCTGGAGCGCTGCAAAAGCGCAAAAGCAGACTTGCCGATTACCCGGTATGACGGTTTGACAGCGGAGCAGAATGTTCAGTTCTATCAGCTGCTGTTGGAAAAATTGGAGAATCGCCTGTACCGTATCCGGCTGGAGACCGCAGCCGGTACAGTACGCGAACAGCAGGAAAAATTCGGGACGCTCACCGTTCCGGATCAGTGCCGCATTCTGATGCAGCTGCTGAACCTGTTTGCCGACAACGCGGCTAGTGCGGATTTAAAATTGTTAAACGGGAAAGCGGGTATCGGGATACTTCTGCTCTCCAAAAATCTGGACAACTACCAGGGCCACCAGTTGAAGCTGATCCATCAGTCCGTGACGGGCGTTTTTGAAAAGCAAATCGATTTGTTGGCGGAGGTTGCGCAGTGAGTTGGCGGGTCGTGATGGTGGCAAGCAACGCAAAGCTGGATTATAAACTGGACTATCTTGTAGTGCGTACGCTTGATGAAGTGAAGCGCATTCACCTCAGCGAGATCGGCGTGCTGATGGTGGAAAGCACAGCGGTCTCCCTTACGGCCTATTTGTTGTGCGAACTGATGCGGCGCAAAATTAAAGTGATCTTTTGCGACCATGACCGAAATCCGTGTGCCGAACTGGTTCCCGTCAATGGCAGCCACGACAGCAGTGCTCGTATTCGCCGTCAAATTGGCTGGGAACGGACGGTGTGTCAGCAAGTATGGACGGAAATCGTGAGGGAAAAGCTGCGGCGGCAGCGGGATCATCTGCGCTGCCGCGGCTTGCCGCAGGCAGACATACTCACCGTATATATAGAACAGCTTCAGTGGGACGATATCACAAATCGCGAGGGACATGCGGCAAAAGTCTATTTTAACGCGTTGTTTGGCGCAGAGTTCACCCGCTCCGGAAGTGATCCGGTCAATGCGGCATTGAATTATGGGTACAGTTTGCTGCTGTCGGCAATCAACCGTGAGATTTCCGCTGCGGGATATCTCAATCAGCTGGGAATCGCCCATGAAAATACATTTAATCCGTTCAATTTGGGATGCGACTTTGTTGAACCCCTGCGGCCGTTGGTGGATGGAACAGTGCTGGAACTATGCCCGCAAGAGTTGGGGCGAGAAGAAAAAATCGCTTTGGTACGGCTGCTGAACCGTGAAGTGCAGTACAACGGTAAGCGTCAGTATCTTCTGTACGCAATCCGGTTGTATTGCGCAGGGCTGTTCCGGGCGCTGGAAAGCGGAGATATGGCAGAAATTAAATGGATCGAGTATGAATGGTAGATTTATGCGAGTGCTGGTGTTTTTTGATTTGCCGGTGGAGACCAAAGCGGAACGGCGCGAATATGCCCGCTTTCGTCGGGCGCTGGTGAAAGACGGTTTTTTAATGATGCAGGAATCTGTATATTGCAAGCTAGCCTTGAACCCCACAGCGGCACGAAGTATCATGGACGGCGTGCGCAGCCGCAGGCCGCACAAAGGGCTGGTGCAGATGCTTTTGGTCACAGAAAAGCAGTTTTCCCGCATGGAGTTTGTTCTGGGAGAATATCATACGGAAATTATTGATGATGAAGAACGGTTGGTGATTCTATGAGATTGGCACACCCGCTGCTTTCATCCCCGCTGCATTGGAAAGAAGGCCGTGTTCCGGTTTGGGTGATTGAAGCACCGGAAACCTTCCGAAGCATGGTGTTCATGCTCAGCGAGCAGGCCCAAGGGGAAGAGGGGGATTTTGTTCTGTCGCTCGACTATGAGACACTGGATTGTGCGGAGCATGTACATGTACTGCGGGATCTTATGTGCCTTTCATTGGATGACCGAAAGCTGCAAAACCGTTTTCAGGCACGGCTGCAGTGGACCGTACAGGAAGAACTGGCGACATCCACCCATATATTGCAGCAGAGCATTGAAGAGTATCTGCAAATGCTGGTCGGCGCAGTGGAGTATCCGGTCAGTTTTTCCGAAGGGGAATATGTGCTGCCGCTGCTGAAAGCGCTGCGCTGCCAACCGGTTCTGGATGGGGCGCATCCGCTGGAACGCCTGATGCAGTACATTGAACTGTATCAGGGACTGATGAAAAACCAGTGTTTCGTTCTGGTGGAGGCTCACGCATTTTTTTCAGAGAAAGAGCTCTGTGAACTGTACCGGATGGCCGCCTATCAAAAGTGGAAGATTCTGTTGATGGAACAGCGGCTGACAGCTCCGCTGCCGCAAGAAGAAATCTGCCTGTTGGACGCTGGACTCTGTGAACTGCGTCTTGATTCAAATGCATCATTGTTATAAACTATAAATGGTAGGTCAATCTATCTGAAACACACAGCGCGGTGTCGTGGCGTTTCTTTCAATTTGAGGTTTGAGAGTCGTGTTGTTTTAGATGGTAGTGAACCAGCAGAACCAAGAACCAGAGCGCTTGAGGTGTTTGAGAGTCGTGTTGTTTTAGATGGTAGTGAACCCTATCTGCCAATAATGGAAACTCTGAAGATTTTTGGGAAATATTGTTATTTAATCAAATTGTCTATAATGTTGACTGTCATCGGGGCAATGTGCTATATTCAACGGTAAAACGTAATTTATAGTTTGTAGACGGGGTGATGGATAAAAGCCTGAATGATCCCGCAGCAGTCATTAAAATCCCAATAAAATAGAAAAAATTAAAACAATTGACATTTTGAATAAAAGATGTTATATAGTTATATATAGATAAAAATATTTTTAACGTTTGTGTGATAGGGTTTTGGGCAAAAATGTGGAACCGATACCACAAAAACGTCAGAGAAGAATACGTAATTTTGCGAAGAAAAGAAGATAGAAATATATAGCTTAAAAAGATTTTTAAAATTCAGAGAGAGTTTTGTGCTCGGAACCGGATGCCGGAACATGTGCGGCGACTGGGGCGATGCGAGTGAGAGCAATTCCGTTCGCACCATCTACGAGACAATGGACAACCTTATTTAATAATCTGACTAAATACATGGGGCTCTATCAGATGCGCTGGCTGAATGCGAACGTTTTATTGGAGAAAACATAGGAGACAATGTGGTGGGCTTTTCCTCTCACGATATCCGCGATACAAACCCCAAGCTGGTCGGTAAAGCGTTTCATGTCTATGGCGGCGCGGCGCACAAAATCAAGGCGCTCGCGGAGGAAATGGGACATCTTTAACGGCTGCGACAGAAGTTCGAGGCAGCATCCATCATCGGCGGCGCGTCCAGCGTGGAACAGCTGGAAAAAAGCCTGTGCTGCACCGAGTGGGAATCAGCGAAGAGGAGATGGTGCGTCTCGATAAGATTTTAGCAAAGGACGACATTCTGTTCCGTCTGACAGGGGAATTTGTGACGGACTATTCGGACGCGTCCGGAACGAACTGCCTCGACCTGAACCGTCTGTAGTGGTCGCAGCGAATTCTGGACGTGCACGTATCGGTACGTCGCTTCTCGCGAAGTTGTATCTGTTCACGCATGTGGCGGGCGCGGTGGCTGCGAAGTGCGGCCTTGCGTCAGGCACGCCCATCGTGATTGGCGGCGACGGCGTATGTGCGGCGGTGGGCGTGGGCAGCGTCTGAAGCAACGACACGCTCAACGATCTTGCTTGGGTCGTCGTCATGGGTGGTCTTCACCGGCGACGCGACCATCTTCGACCCGCAGCTGCGCACGTACAAATGGGCGCACATGATCCTGGGCAAATATTCTCGCAGTGGTACGATATAGGTCGCGGGAAACTCGTTTAAGCTCATGAAGAAACGCTGTGCCGCGATCTGGAGCGCATCGCGGAGAAGACCGGCGGCAGCGCTTATCACATGAAGGACAAGGAGATCGCCGCCTCGCCCCCGGGTGCAAACGGGCTGCTGTTTTTGCCGTACATTATGGGTGAGCGTAGCCCCCGCTGGAACAGCGAGGCGCGCGGGGATATGCTCTGGGCGTGTATCGGAGGAATTCTGATAAATTTGTACATCATCATGGAGGTGTTCCGTGCAGAGACGGATCTCACCGTGTTGAATGTAATCGGTGACTTGCCAAGGGCGACCTGGCCCGCCATGCGCTGGCGGATATCTGCGGCGCACAGGCAAGAGACTCAATTGGCTGGATGAGGGTGCGTCAATCGGTGCGGGCGTCGGAGCGGATGTGCTGCACGATTTCACTGCGATTGACCGCTTTATCCGCATCGACGACGTGGCGGAGCTCAACTGGGGGAATCACAAAAATACAGCGAGCTCAAACAGTCGTTCGATCAGAGCCATCATGCGCTGCTGGATACCTACAGCGGCCTTGCAAAATGGAAATGAATTACAGGAGGGAAACGTGATGAATGTGAATGAGCTGACCGCGGAGACGTTGGCCGGAATGATTGACCAGACGTTGCTCAAACCGGACGCCACGCTGGAGCAGTTGCGCAAGCACTGCGAGGGCGCCGCAAAATACCATTTCAAAACCGTTGCAATCAACAACGCACCAGTGCCGTTTTGCAAAAAGATCCTCGAGGGCACAGGCGTACTGTGTGACGCGGCGGTGAGTTTTCCGCTAGGACAGTGCACCATCGAGACGAAGGTGTTCGAGACGATCGACGTTATCGAAAAGGGCGCGGGCGAGGTCGATTATGTGGTGAACCTCGTCGAGCTTAAAAGCGGCAATTGGGACTACGTCGAGGAGGAGATGCGCCGGATCGTGGAGGCCTGCCGCGAGAGGGGCATCACGAGCAAGGTGATTTTTGAAAACTGCTACCTGACAGACGATGAGAAAAAAAAGCTGTGCGAGGTGGCGCTGCGTGTGAAGCCGGTGTTCATCAAGACATCCACTGGTTTCGGCACCCACGGCGCGACCGTTGACGATGTGCGTCTGATGAAATCGTGCGTCGGGGATAAGCTACTCATCAAGGCCGCGGGCGGCATCCGCACCGCCGAACAGGCGCTGGCGATGATCGAAGCAGGCGCAAGCCGCATCGGCACGAGCCGCGGCATTGAGATCGTCGAGGGCTTCAAATCTATGCAGAACACCCGAGAAAAACAGTGATGAAGTACGGGATTTATGGGGAGACGGCTACGTTCCGTATGTAGAAAAATTGCAAAACGCAGTTTCGATATCCTCGAAATTTTCTGCACGGGATGTGTTCCAAATAGATTGCCAGACTGCAAGAAGCGGACGGGCGCAGCGGCATTGGATTGACTGGCAGTTATGGGACGCGTCCTGGCGAGAATATTTCATCGGCCGTTTCGACCGTCGTAGAGAATACATTTGCGTTTTGGCGCTAGCCACCGTTAGTGCTCAAAGAGCTGGGTGTGACGGCTATGGACAGCGAACTGTACATGGTTAGCAGACAAAAGGAGCGTGGCAGTGCAGCATCGCAAACGTGCGTGTGCTCGCGGATTTGACGGAGCAGCGTGGCATCACGCTGTGCAGGGAGTCGCTCAATCGGCACGGATGGCTTCCTCGTCAACGCCTCGGAAGAATGCATTCGCTTATGTCTGCGAGGTCGGCCGGGACAATATATGCGTCATACCGATCACATGAGCACGGAGAAAACCGACCTCGTCAGGGCCACCCGCGGCGCAAGCGATCTGATGAGGCGTTTCCACGTGGCAGGAGAACAATCGCCGCGTGCCCGTATAAGACCCTGTGGTCTCTTTGGGGAAAACCGGAGTGGTAGCGTTTAGCCTTCTTCCTTTGCTGATTGTTTGAGTGAATTGTCAAACTAAGTGCAGTGGGAATTGAGCTCGAAGTCCCATAATTCCTGGGCAGAATGGAAGTTAAGAATCTTGCGAGGCCTGGCGTTAATCAACGCCAGGTTTCGTTTTTAATGTGGCGGAGACAACGCGGGAAAGATTTCTGCCCTTGGGATAAAACTCCCGAAGCAGTCCGTTCAGATTCTCATTGGTGCCTTTCTGCCAGGCGCAATACGGGTCTGCAAAATAGACAGCACAATGCAATCGCTCTTCAATAAGGCGCCAGTTGGCAAACTCTGTGCCTCGGTCACAGGTAATGGTCTTGACCAGCTGAGGAGGAAACACGGACAGTGCAGCGACAATGGCGTTCTCCATGGTCTCTGCTCGTCGGTCCAGCATTTTCACCGCAATGTAAAACCGGGTCTTTCGTTCCGCCAGGGTGGCAAAGCAGGCCTTGCTCTTGCCTTGGCCGCTCACCACTGTATCCGCTTCCCAGTGTCCAGCTTCCTGGCGGATGTACACCGACTTGTCCCGCTTGCGGATGGACTTTCCTTTGCTGTACTTTTCCCGTGTTTCTTTCACTCCATGGCTCTTTCCCTTGCGGCGAAGTACCTTCAGATTACCGTTTACCAGGTACTTCTCGTAAATCCAGCGGTAGATCGTCCGCCAGCTGGGCATCTTCAATTCACAAGGAGTACAGGCGATCTGCTCCGGCGACCACGTCGCACGCAGTTTTCCCTCTATGTAGTCGATAATCTCCTGGGAATGGAACATTCCTCGGTGGCAGTAGGAACGCCGCAGTAGATACTTCTTCTGTGCTGTGTGTGGGTAGTAGGTCGGGATGTCATACATGTGGGTGCAATTCCTCCGTATCTCTCGCGATACTGTACTCACGTTTCTCCCGATCAGCCGGGCAATTTCCCGATAACTCAGCCTGTCCACATAATATTTTCGCATACAACTGCGTTCTTCTATGATAAAATAATGGTAGTTCATGCAGTTCCCTCCCTGTGGTTTAGTCATATGATAACTCTATTCTGCCAGGGTTTTGTATGAACTCCTTTGCGTTTTGGAAGGCTGTGGCACAATTGATTTTGAAACTGGAACGCGCTATTTTAAACGCGGATACTGATCCTATCAGGACCTAAGTTTCTTTTCAGATGTCGACTAGTTCTTGAGACATCCTAGAGGAACGGGATGTATAATCTTGTAATATTGTGCAAAAACCGGATTTATAAATTGTATAATAGCGAAAAGTGTAAATTATGCACTAAAATTTATTGACAACAGATTAAAAAATAGATTATACTGATAACAAGGAACCGTTTCCATATTTGAAGTGAGCGTGAGAAGATTTTGACAATCAAAGATATTGCGGATCGGGCGGGTGTGGCAAAATCCACGGTGTCCCGCGTTCTAAACAATTCCGGTTACGTAGGAATAGAGACACGAAAAAAAATTGAACAAGTAATTGCAGAAACCAATTATCTACCCTCGGCGATGGCGAGAAGTTTGTCAAAGCAGGAGTCCAGGACCATCGGTGTGGTGATCCCGGAAGCGGATAATACTTTTTTCGGAGAGGTGTTGCGCGGAATCAGTGAAGTGGTGGATAAAAATAACTTGACAATGATTTTTTGCAACACCGAAAACAACCAGAGCAAGGAACAAAAGGCTTTGCGGATGTTACAGGAACAGCGGGTCCGTGGCTTGATTCTCACGCCTACAGCGGATTATGGTTCACCCAAAGAGGCCCGCAGGTTGAAAACCGCCTTGGACCGATTGAACGTTCCGATTCTGTTGTTGGACCGCAAAGTGCAAAATCCCCAATGGGATGGAATTTATTATGACAATTTTGGAGGTGCCTATCAGGCTACGGAAGCGCTGATCCAGGCCGGTCATAAAAAAATCGGCATCATCACGGGCGATTTGAGCCAGTTCCATGGCCGGGAGCGCTTTCGAGGATTTAAGCAGGCCATTTATGATTCCGGGCTTTCTGTGGATCCGGCGTACATCTATGAAGGCGATTTTACAACCCAAAAGGCCTACGAACTTACGCGACAGATGATCGCTTCCGGCAACATGCCACAGGCAGTTTTTTTGAGCAACAACCTCACTTCGCTTGGATTTATAAAGGCGATTTTCGAGGTTAAAATGAGACTCGGAAAGGATATATGTTGTATTGGATTTGATTATGTAGATGCTTTTGACATTTTGAACATTGGATTCAGCTATGTAGAGCGTGACACAATCAATATGGGACGAATGGCAATGCATATGCTCATGGACCGGATCGCTCAACCCGACTTGCCCCGCAGAGAACATATCATTTCCGCAAGCTTGATGCTGCGCGGTTCAGAACGTTGGAGCGAGTGAGCGTTTTCAATACAAAGCCGATGCCCCTGAGGCAAAACGGGGCATTTCTTTCCTCAAAAAGAGGAACCGGTTCCAATAACTGAGCCGCTTTTTATATTTGTTTGCATCATATTTATATCTAATGTATGGGAACTGCATATTTGAAAGTGCAAAAGAATATTTTGTGCTCACAATTTTACCAAAAAGAGGAACCGGTTTCTTTTTTTTGGTAAAACAGCGTTGCTTTTCATAACAGTATGATCATTTTTCTTTGCATAGATGGATCCAAGGATGGAGGTGGAAGCCGAAGCGTTTGAAAATTTGTATCAAGACGATGTTCACACAGAAAGGAAAGAGAGGCGTTAAGAGTTGGATAATCATGTAATTTCTCCTGCCGAAAAGAAACAGTCTTTGCAGCGTCAAATGGGTTTGTTGGGCGTCATTGCAATGGGAGTTGGAAATACCATTGGTTCTGGTCTGTTCTTTATCCCGCAGAACCTTGCTGCGGCAAGCACGCCTTTGGCATCTCTGATCGCATTTGTAGTGTCTGCATTTGGTTGTATCATCGTCGCGTTTAGTTTTGCGAATCTTTCGCAAAAAATGCCGTTGAGCGGCGGCACCATTGTGTACGTGAAAAAGGCCGAAGGGAGTTTTGCGGCGTTCTTGGTAGGCTGGTACAACTGGTTTGCGGGCCCCAGCTCCATCGCGGGTCTGGTAGTCGGCATGGTGGCTTACTTAGGCGTATTTTTCCCGGTTCTGCTGGTCAATAATATGGCGGCGCTGATTGTGTGCCTGCTCCTTTATTGGCTCATCGTTCTCATCAACATTCGCGGTGTCAAGGGCGCTAGTGCGTTCAATATCATTACCACCGTGGTAAAGGTCATCCCCATCATTCTGTTCGTGCTGATTGCGGCGACCAAATTCGATTTTGCCAATTTGCCCACCGTAAATCCTGCTGTGGTACAGGACGGCACAAATCAGTTTGCCACCATTCCCGCCGGCCTTGCCATCACCATGTGGTGTTTCATGGGCTTTGACACCATCGCGCAGTCTGCGGGGGTTGTCAAGGATCCGGAGAAGAACATCAAACGTGGTACCATTTTGTCCATCCTGTTTGTGACGATTGTCTATATTCTGGTCATTTTTATGGCGTATGGCGTCATGGATCAGGAAATGCTGGCTGGCACAAGTGCTCCGTTCGCTGAAATTCTTCAGTATTGCACGGGCAGCAATGTGTGGAGTTATGTCATGTCGATCTTCATTATGTTCTCCATTTACGGTTGCGCAAGCGGCACCCTGCTTGCTGCGGCGCAGTTCTCTTACGGCATGGGCGAACAGAAGATCTTCCCGCCGATCTTTGCAAAACTGCATCCCAAATACAACACCCCGATCACTGCGCTCATCATTGAAGGAATCTTTGGCAGCCTGCTGATCATTGCCAACTATACGAAAGGCCTGGCAGGCGCCTATCTGTTCATCATCCTAATTTCGACCATGTCGACCATCATCTGCTTTATTGCCACGGTGCTTTCGGATATCATGTTGCTGCGGGATATGGGCGGTAAGGTCACTCCCTGGCGTTACATCAAAAAATGTGCGCTTCCGCTGCTGGCGTTCGTATACCTTCTGTATGCCATTTATGGAACGGGCTATGAATCCGTTATGTGGGGCTTCTTGTTCCTGCTGGTTGGATTGCCGGTATATGCGTACATGCGTTATAAATATCCCCAGTCGATTGTGAAATCGGGAGAACCTGCAGCAGACGAAGACATGCACTAATTTTTTAGCTTTTAACTTGCGCGCGGTGCAGACCGCCGCGTGCAAGTTTATCATTGCATTCCTAAAATCTTGTGCGGAAAGGAGTCTTGAAATGAACACAAAAAATGTAGAAGCACTCAAAGTGATTGAAATTCCCTATGGAGATATTGGCTGGGGATTGGACGTCAACAACAAAGAAGCGGGAATTCAATCCGACCTGCAACATAGTACAGAACCACGGGAACTGAATGACTACCATTTGTGTGGAATTTATCATAAGGCGAATGTTCCTGTCACAATTGATGAAATTCAATATGCGCCGAAAGACGGAGAGCGCGTGTATGAAACACTGTCGAGAAGCGTTTCCGACGCGGTGTACGCAGGGCTGATGGAGGGGAAAAGCGTTCTCCTGACCGGCGGCTATTGCATGTACGGCGTGCCGGTGGCCGGAGGGATTCAGAGAGCCTTTGGACCTGAGACAAAAGTGGGTATTATATACCTGGACGCACATGGAGACATCAATACGCCCGAAAGCACCGAATCCGGAATGTTGGGCGGCATGCCACTGGCCACTGTGTTGGGGCTGTGCTTCGAAGATTGGCGCCGGTTTGTGGGAATTGAGGTTCCCTATCGCGACACGGATGTGTTGCTCAGCGACGCAAGGGATGTTGACCAGGGAGAAATCGCCAATCTGAACCGTTTGGGTGTAAAAGTACTGGATACTCAGGCGTTTTGCGATGCAGATCAATGGAAGGACGCGGTGGAAGAGCTGGCAAAGCGTGTGGATGTGCTTTATCTGCATGTGGACGCAGACATTTTGGATGGACGGTATGTTCCAGATCATTTTACCATTGAAATGGGCGGCCCTGATATCAATACCGTGCTGAGAAATATTAAAACAGTGATGGACACTGGCAAAGTGGCGGTGTACAATCTGAACTCTATCTATTTTAATACTGGTGAGGAAAAAGAAGGGCGCGAAGTGAGCACATTAAGCGGCCTGAAGCTGATTGCGGCCGGTCTTGGAAATTGGAAAAAATGTCCGAGTATGGGTTGACTTCCCTGAAATTTCCACGGCGTGCCTCTGCGGAAGTCTCCATGGAACACAAAGTTATACAAAAACTTGTTTGCATTTTAGGTAAAAAAAACAATTTACACCAGCCGAAAAGGCTCGTATAATAGGCGATGTGGAACCGGTTCGTCAAAATAGTTCTACAGAAATGCAAAGAAAAATAGATATAAAGCAAAATTATTGCTTATTATGAAAGAAAATCAAAGCGAAAAGTAAAAAATTTGGGTCATTTATTTGCTTTTTTGCTATTGTTAAGTGCGTAAAAGTGATTTTTGAATGGTACCGATTCTACAAATGGATCAAAATAATTTAAGGAAAAGAGGATTGAACATGGGAAAAAAACCATATGAAGTTGCTATTATCGTAAAAGCTTTGAACTCCGACTTTTGGCAGACAATGTTGAACGGCGCCAAAAAAGCGGCCAAAGAGCACCCGGAACTTCTGAAAGTAACGACCTACGGCCCGCCCGAGGAGAGGGACATTGCTCTTCAGGTGGAAATTCTGGAACACGTCGTGGAGAGTGAACCGGACGGTATCGCGATTGCTTCCACCAGCAATGACCTGACTATTCCTGCTATCGACGCGGCCATGAAAAAGGGAATTCCAGTTGTTACAATGGATAACCGAATTCGTTCGGATAACTTTGTTTCTTTCCTTGCCACGGACAGCGTCAATGCTGCTGCCTCCGCTGCGGACGCCATGCTCGGCGATTGGAAGAAGGCTGGAATTTCTCCCGAGGGAAAGAAATTCGTGGTCATCAATTCTTCCCGCGAGTCAAAGGTGGACCGTGACCGTGACCGCGGCTTCATGGAGCGCATGAAGACGCTGGTTCCCTCGATGACTATGCTGGATGTGCAGTATGTGGAAAATGATCCCGCATTGACGGCAAAGGTAACCAAAACGCTGATCGAGGAGAACCCGGATCTGATCGGAATTTTTGCGGACAACGATATGACAGGTGTGGGAATCTCCAGAGGAATTGCCAATGCAGGTGCTGCCGGCCGTGTGATGGCGTATGCCTTTGATGCGAACGAAGAAGAAATTCGTGCGGTCAAAGACGGCGTACTCACGGGCATGGTTGTTCAGGACCCCATGGGAATTGGCTATAAGAGCGCGATGTTCCTGACACAAGTGCTGGAAGGCGGCACGGTGCCCAAGGACGTCGACACGGGTGCCACCATCGTCACAAAGGATAACATCGACGATCCGACCGTACATAAGCTCCTCTATCCCAACGAGTGATAGTCTTTTCAAAATTCGACGGATGTTGCAGAAAGAAGAGGCGGTATATATGATTTATAAGCAGGTAGAAAAAATCAAGGAACCAATTTCCGCGATAGGAATTGGCTGTTGGAATTTTGGTGGCGATTGGGATTGTTCCGACGACAGCAATACCGAAAAAATTGTGCTGAGCGCCATTGACCAGGGTATTAATTTTTTCGACATTGCGCCTGTGTACGGATTTTCTCATTCGGAGACAGTGTTGGGTTCTATTTTGAAAAAACATGGTCTGCGCAACAAGGTGATGATTGCCAGCAAGTGCGGACTACGCTGGGGAGAAGACTGCGTGACGCGTAACGATTTGAGCAAAGCGAGTATCCTGTGGGAGATTGACCAGAGCTTAACGCGTCTGCAGACGGACCACATCGACATCTATCAGCTTCACTGGCCCGACCACAATACGCCGATTGAGGAAACGGTCGAGGTGCTGAAACAATTACAGGTAGCTGGAAAGATCCGCTATGTGGGTCTGAGCAATTTTTCACAGAAGGATGCCGAGCATTTTGAGTCGCTGATGGAGATTCATTCTCAGCAGTCGCTCTACAATATGCTGGAGCGCAACACAGACAGTTACCACCATATTCCGTTGGAATATAAGACGGAAAAGGAAGTGCTGCCGCATGTGAAAGCCCACGGCCAGGCGTTCATGCCTTACAGCCCCATGTTCCAGGGCCTTTTGAGCGGCAAATTCAAAAAGGATTTGAATTTTTCGGACAGGGACATTCGCAATCAAAATCCGAAATTTTCACTGCCGTTGTTTGAACGTTATTACAAAGCGGCATGCAGCCTGAATGATTTGGCCAAAAAGATCGGCCATCCGCTGAACGAAATCTCCCTGAACTGGTTGCGTCAGAAACCAGAGGTTACTTCCATCATTGCCGGAGCTGGTACGCCAGAAGAGCTGACGGAAAATCTCCATTGTCTGACCTGGGACTTGACGGAGGAAATGTTCGCGGAGATCGAGACAATCATCGCACCCTTTGAAAATATATAAAGGAAAGATGTCTATGGCGGTATATTTAATGTCGCACGATTTGGGAACCACTGGAAACAAGGCAACACTGTTTTCGGTAGATGGTACATTGGTTGCGCATACGGTGTATCCCTATCCTACGCGCTATTTCAACAGCACTTGGGCAGAACAGGATCCCCGGAATTGGTGGAAGGCCGTATGCGAAACCAGTCGTCGCCTTTTGGAGCAGGTTCCTGCGGGCGACATCGCCGCGGTTGCCTTCAGCGGCCAGATGATGGGATGCGTTTGCCTGAGCAAACACGGAGAGCTGCTGAGAGACGGCATCATCTGGGCGGATCAGAGAGCGGTACATCAGGCGCAAAATCTGGAAAAAGACATTTCCCAACAGGAGTTTTACCGGATTACAGGGCATCGCATCAGCGCTTCTTACAGCCTAGAAAAATTGATGTGGGTAAAAGATCACGAGCCCGATGTCTTTTCCAAGTTGGGAAAATGCCTCAATCCAAAAGACTATGTCGTCTATCAGCTCACAGGCGAACTTGCCACGGATTATTCGGATGCGTCCGGCACCAATGCCTTTGATCTGAACAGAATGTGCTGGTCGACGGACATTCTTCGTCTTGCCGGTGTAGATGAAAAATTTTTCCCCGAAGTCTTTCCGTCTACGCACATTGCGGGCAGAGTGACGGAACGCGCCGCCGCCCAATGCGGGCTGTTGGTCGGTACGCCGGTCATCCTTGGTGGTGGCGACGGAGTTTGCGCCGCAGTGGGCGTGGGCTCCGTCAAAGAAAACAGCGCGTATGCTTATCTGGGATCTTCCTCCTGGATTGCCTATTCTTCCCACCAGCCGGTGTACGATCCGCAGATGCGCACCTTTAACTGGGCGCATATTGTACCAGGCTATTTTGCTCCGACCGGTACCATGCAGGCGGCGGGCAATTCTCTTTCTTTCATGAAAAACAACCTTTGCAAGGATTTGATCGAGTCGGCCTATCAGAGGGGCGGAGATGTCTACGAGGCCATGGATCGTGAAATCGAGATGTCGTCGTGCGGTGCCGGTGGGCTTTTGTATCTGCCCTATCTGCTGGGCGAGCGCAGTCCGCGCTGGTCTCCGAAAGCACGCGCCGCCTTTATCGGTTTGAAAATGGAACATCAGCGCAAAGATTTTCTGCGGGCGACCGTGGAGGGCATTGCCATGAATCTGGAAATTATCTTCAAGGTGTTCCGCCAGCACGCAGACATTGAAAGCATTCATCTGATTGGTGGCCTTGCAAAGGGGAAAATCGTAGATCAAATTCTCACGGATGTTCTGGGATGCAACACGGTGCGGATGAATTATCTGGAGGAAGCAACTTCCATTGGCGCGGCAGTGACGGCCGGTGTCGGTATTGGTGCTCTGAAAAATTTTGAGAGTGTTGAACATTTTGTGCAGGCGCAGGAGGTGCTGTCGCCCCAGCCCGAGGCTCAAAGACAATACGAGAAACTGAAACCGATTTTTGACGAGGCCTATTTTGCATTGCAATCGGTTTACCGTCAGTTGGCGTCTTTGCAATAAAAAGGGGTTCGCGGGTATTTTTCGAGAGCGCTGCCCCGCAACGGAGAGGGAAAATCGGCAGATGCACTGCCGGGCCGCTTGCGGGTGCACGGAAAAATCCAAACGGAGATGTGCGCGAAAAGCTCTTCGGGTTGCACACGAGGCGATTGCGCGCGCCGGTCGGCTGAAGGACGCATCGGCCGTGCGAAAATGAATTATCCGGGTCGGAGATAAAAAACGAGAGGAGTAATGAAAATGTTTAAAACGGGCATCATCAATCCACAAATCAATTATCATCTTTCCTGCCTGGCTCACCAGGACAGCGTGATGATCAGCGATGCGGCCATGGAATTACCGGCTTATTTGAACCGTGTGGATCTCGCCTATACGCCGGGAATTCCCGAGATCACCTCTGTGGTGAAAGGGATCTTGAAGGAATGCATCGTGGAGAAAGCCTATATGGCAAATGAGATGAAGGAGTATTCTCCCGAGCTGTTTGCCATTTACAGCGAAATCTTTGCTAAGGAAGACATTCCGGTGGAGTGCATCCCCCATACCGAATTCTGCAAACTGGCCGATAAAGTGTCGGTGGCAATCCGGACGGGTGAATTCCATTATCATTATTCTTCGGTTATCCTTGTAAGCGGTTGTCCGTATTGAGAAAGGAGTTTTATTATGCTGAAAAATGGTATTTTAAATCCACTGGTCAACTGTGCGCTGTCCAAAATGACGCATTTGGACACCATGCTTGTGTCCGATGCCGCAATGCCGCTGCCACAGAATGCCGAGCGCATTGACCTGGCTTTTACGCTGGGAATTCCTCCTCTGTTGCCCGTGGTGGAGGGAATTTTGGAAGAATGTATCATAGAGAAAGTATACATGGCAAATGAGATGAAACAGTATTCGCCGGATCTGTTTGCGGAGTATGAAAAACTGTTCGCGGCGCGCCAGATTCCCATTGAATGCATTCCTCACGCCAAAATGCTTGAAATGACTGCGGAGTGCAAAGCGGCGATCCGAACGGGTGAAAACAGATATCATTATTCTTCTGTATTGCTGGTTTGTGGCTGTCCATACTGAGGAAAAGAGAGCCTGCGCGCCTCGTGGGTGCGCAGGCTTGTGCGAACGGGAAGGGAAATGTATGAGCAGTATCATTGCGGACTGCCGCACATTCGCAAAATTTCCAATGGGAAGAGCGCATGTATGATGATTTTGCAGGAGGAGCGCAAAAAATGAGTGTAAAAAACAAATTTGCCGCAGAGATCGGCGGAACATTTACCGATATTATTTTATTTCAGGAAGAAAATGGAAAAACTCAACTGAAAACGTTGAAGGTGGCCTCCACGCCTTCACGGCCGGAAGAAGCGGTGATTGAAGGGGCGGACAAACTTTTAAAAGATTGGTCCGATATGTCAGAGATGCTGCACGGTTCTACCGTGGCGACGAACGCGGTACTGGAGCGCAAAGGCGTGCCCACAGCTTTGCTGGTGACCGAAGGTTTCTCGGATACGCTTGAGATCCTCCGGGGTGATAAAACCAATATCTACGATCTGTTTTACCAGCGTCCCGAACCGGTAGTGCCGAGAAACCTGGTGTACGCCGTACACGAAAGAATGAACGCGGATGGACAAGTGCTAATCCCCATGGAAGAAGCAGAGCTGCGGACCATCGCTGGCCAATTGAGGGAGCAGGGCGTAAAGTCGATCGGCATTTGCTTTTTGCATAGCTATGCAAACGCACAGCATGAAATGTTGGCAAAGAAAATCCTGGAAGAGGAGATTCCGGACGGTATCGTGACGGCCTCTTATGAAATTCTGCCCCAGTTCCGCGAATATGAGCGCACAAGCACCGTGGCTATCACGGCTTACATCGCGCCCGTCATGGTTCGTTACATCGAAAGCCTGTACCGGCAGTTGCAGGAGCGCGATTTCAAGGGAGAGATCTTCATTACGCAGTCCAATGGCGGAGTGATCCCCATGGACGCTCTCCGAAAAGAAGTGGCGCGCACACTGCTTTCCGGCCCTGCTGCCGGCGTCACCGGCGCAGTGTTTATGTCCAAACAGGTTGGAATTGAGGATATTATTACGCTGGATATCGGCGGAACAAGCGCCGACGTCTGCCTCATCAACAAGGGCAATCCCCTGGTGTCCACCACCAACAAAATTGATGGAAACGCCATAGCAGTTCCGATGCTCGACATTGTGACAGTGGGTGCCGGTGGCGGTTCCATTGCCTGGATTGACAGCGGCGGAATGCTTCAGGTGGGACCGCAGAGCGCCGGTGCGGACCCCGGCCCCGCATGCTATTGCCGCGGCGGCACAAAGCCGACTCTTTCGGATGCGCTGGCCTATCGCGGCCTGCTGCGCCCCGATCACTTTGCAGGCGGCAACTACAAGTTGGATCCGGAACTGAGCAAAAAGGTCATTGGCGAAATCGCACAGAAAATGAACGTCACGTCGGATGAGATGGCAGAGGCAATCTGCCGCGTGATGGCGGCGAATACCATGCAGGCGGTGCGCCTGGCATCCACCGAGCGCGGTTACGACGCCCGCAATTACACCATGGTGGCATTTGGTGGAGCAGGTGCGTTGATGGCGGCGACCATCGCCGATGAGCTGGGCATGAAACGGGTGCTGGTGCCGCGCTACGCGGGACTGCTCTCCTCGTTCGGCTTGCTGGTGGCGGATATCATCCGCGACTATGTACAGACGAAAGTGTCTCTGTGCGTGGAAACCAGCTCGGAAGATTTGGTCTGCCAGTTTGGCAAGATGCGTGAAAAAGCCGAAGAGGATATGTGCAATTACGGGTTTCGCAAGGAGAGCCTGAAATTCCAGTACGCAGTGGATGCACGCTATCAGGGACAGGCGTTTGAGCTTCAGATGGACTTTGATGATATTCCGACCGACAGCGAAGAGATCACGAAGGTTTTCCACGAGACACACCACAAACGGTATGGATTCAACTCGCCGCAGAATCTGGTGGAAATCGTCAACTATCGTTTGAAATGCACCGTTCCGCAAAACAACGATTTGCTCAGCGGGATGAAGTACGAACCCATTCCTGGACAGTCGGGAAGCAGCGTTCAGAAAGTGTTGATGGGCGGTCAGTGGCGTGATTGCCATTTTTACACTTGGAATGGACTTCCGGTGGATTCTGTGCTCAGCGGACCGGCTGTAATCGAAGATGAAACTTCCACGTGTGTGGTACCCTTGGGCTGGATTGCAAAATTGCAGCACAATGGAAGCATCATTTTGGAAAAGGAGGAAAACTAACATGGCAAAGGACGTTGCGTTGTTCAATATTCTCACCAACAATTTGATGTCGGTCGCACGTGAGATGAGCGCGGATTTCCTGCGCAGCGCCTATTCCGTGGTGATTCGTGAGGCTGCGGACTGCTCCACCTTCTTGGCGGACGCAAAGGGGCGTATCCTGGCGCAGCCGCAGGACCAGCCGCTGCATATGAACTCAGTCAGCCGTGCGCTCACCGGGGCGCTGAGCAAAGTGGATGTGACAAACCTCACAGAGGACAATGCCATCATACTCAACGATCCCTACAGCGGTGGACAGCACCAGTCGGACATCTACATCTTTTCTCCCATTGTTCACAATGGAAAATTGGTCGCCTTTGCTGGCACCACCGGCCATCATGCGGACTTGGGACATTCGGCAGGCTTCAATCTCCACGCGAAAGACATTTTTGAAGAGCGATTCCGCTTTTGCCCAATGGTCTTTTCGGTCAGCCATGACTGGAACGGGGGAATTTTGGAGCAGGTGTTGCGTTCCAATTTGCGAATTCCCAGAGATACCATCGGCGACATCAATGCACAGCTTGTGGCAAATGAAACCGGTCGCCGGAGAGTGCATGCCCTCATAGATCGTTACGGGTACGACACGTTTATGGAGATCTGCGAGGAGTTTCTCGATTATGCGGAAAAGGTCATGCGTGCCGCGTTGGAAGAGATTCCGGACGGTGTGTATTACGGCGAATGCATGGCGGACGATGACGGTGTTCACGACGAGGCGCTGGTGATCAAGGTGAAAGTCACTGTAGAGGGAAGCGAGGTCTATGTGGACTTCACCGGCACCTGCCCGCAGGTGACCACAGCCATCAACTGTCCGTTTTCGTCCACGGTCTCGGCCACCTACACGGTATTGAAGATGATCATGACCGATCCGTCTTTCCCCATCAACGATGGTTCTTATCGCCCGGTGCACATTTATGCGCCCAAGGGGTGCTTGCTCAACCCGAAGGAATTCGCGCCGGTAGAAGGGCGAAACGTCATCATTATGCGCGTGTTCCAGGCGGTGTTGAAAGCGTTTGAAAAAGTCCTTCCCGAGCGTGTGCCGGCTCAGGGTTACGACCAGCGAACCGAAGTCAACCTTCAGTGGTCCGGTGACGAAAAGAAAGGCTTCGTGGCCATCAGCGATCAGTTGGGCGGCGGGTATGGCGCCAGCATTCGCAACGATGGCGCGGATCAACTGGATGACCCCTTGGGCAACTGCACCAACTCCCCGGTGGAAAGCTTGGAAATCGAGCAGAAATACTTCCGGGTGACACGGTATGAGCTACGCTGCGACAGCGGCGGCGCGGGCCGGCATCACGGAGGCCTGGGCGCCTATCGCGAATACGAAATTCTGGAAGACAATGTCAATATGACCGTGTATTCAGACCGCTTTAAGTATCCTGCCAAAGGCGTGGCGGGCGGCATGGACGGTTCCACTGCCTATATTAAATTGTATCATCCGGACGGAACCAAGGAAAATCTGCCGTCCAAGGGCAGCCGTGTGCTCAACCGCGGCGATAAAATGCTCGTGGCAGTGGGCGGTGGCGCCGGTTACGGCAATCCGTTGGAGCGCCCGGTGGCAGAGATTGAGCGTGATATCCGCCGTAAAAAGGTTTCTTTGGAAAAGGCAAAAGAATTGTATGGTTATCAAGGAAAAGCATAAGAAACGAGGAAGCATCAATTTTTCTGTAAGCAGCTAATGAAACCATAATTTTGACGACAAAAGCCGGTTGCTGGCACGCCAGCAACCGGCTTACAGTTAGTATGTTTTGGCGAAACGAATTTCTCGCAAAGCCACGGAGAGCAAAAAGTTTTCGCTTGTTTTAAGTATTGAGACTATCAGAAAGATCACAAGAGTGACTTTCTCATGCGAAAGGACTGATTTAGCGCAGCGTAGATATTGGGGGCAATAAAAAAATCCGGGCGGATCAGAAATATCTGAGTCCACTCGGATTTTTCGTTATAGAAATGTATTCGGGTTACCTTTCTATTCTATCTGACGATAAGTGTCAGCTATTACTTGTCGTAATTCTACTTTGCCCTCCTCGGTTATTTTAGCAAAAGGCTTTCTACAATTTCCAAAGGAAAACCCATCAGTTTCTAAAATGTATTTGATAGATTCAAATACACCATGCTTACAAATGACTTCAATAATATTATTGGCAAGCCGTTGGTATTTTTGGGCTTGTTCCAAGTTCCCTATACAAAAATAGTGATAAATACCTTGAATGAGCTCAGGAATACAGTTATAAGTACTTCCGACACCTCCATCTGCACCAGCTGCGAGACCAGAAAGTAGCATTTCATCGAACCCGTTCCAAATGGTAAGATCTACATTGCGATTTTTCATGCGTTCCATCTGAAAGAAATCGTTGCTAGTGAATTTTACCCCAACAACGTTTTTGTTGACGCGTAAACGTTGTAAAACATCATTTGTAACAGAGAAACCCGATAATGCAGGGAAATTATAAATAAACATAGGCATTTCGCTAGATTCAATAATGTCAAAGTAGTATTGGATTACTTCGTCCACGCTAAATTTGTAGTAAAAAGGAGAAATAGCGGAAATCGCGTCTGCGCCACATGATTTAGCATGAATTGCTAGGTCAGATGCGAGTTCAGTAGATATCTGTCCCACATGTGCAACGACAAGTTTTTCTCCGTTGTTTTCTTCCGCTACGGTTTCCAAAATGTTTTTTCTTTCATCCTGTGTAAGTAAAAATGCCTCGCTAGTGCTTCCGCCGACGTAAAAACCGTCAATGTTTTTCTTAATTAAATGTCGAACCAATTTCTTTAATTCATGATAATTTACAGCCCCTGAAATTGTATAAGGGGTAACTAATGCAGCGATTAGGCCAGAATAACTTTTTTTCATATTTATGACCATACCTTTCCGCTGCGCTCCAAGGCACCAAAGGGGCATGAAACATAGGTGTCTCTAACGCAGC
>PPYE01432961.1_pt1 | contig 22227 bp, 18 predicted proteins | sample 1559881 | NCBI WGS metagenome assembly PPYE01 (sample SAMN08240022, study PRJNA423297) | Human gut metagenome, whole genome shotgun sequencing project.
TGGCTGGGCTGCGGGCTTGCGCTCCACCGCGGGCTGGGCCGTGGTCCGCCGCCGCTCCGGCAGGGGGGCGGTTTTGGGCGCGGGCTTGGCGGCGCGCAAATCCTCCCGCAGGGGGATGGAGCAGTTCACCAAAATGGCGGGCTTGCGGGGCTGGCGCTCCACAGGGAGGGCCTCCCGCACCGGGGCGGCAGGGGCCGCCGCGGGCTTCTTTTCGCCAGCGGGCTGGGCAGCCTTGGGGGCCGCCGGCCGCTTCTTGGGGGCGATGTGGAACTCCTGCACCGGGATGACGTCCGGCGGCAGGGGCACGCTGGGCGCGGGGGTTTCCCCTGTCACAGGGGCGGCCCCGGCGGGGGTGGTGCCAGAGGCCTGGGCCTCCAGCAGCATGCCGTCGCGGATGTGCAGCACCCGCTTGGCGTGGGCGGCGATCTCCGGCTCGTGGGTGATCATCACAATGGTGACGCCCTCCTCGTTGAGCTTCTGGAAAATCTCCATAATCTGCTCGCCGGATTTTGTATCCAAGGCGCCGGTGGGCTCGTCGGCCAGCAGCACCTTGGGGTTGTTCACAATGGCGCGGGCAATGGCCACCCGCTGGCACTGGCCGCCGGAGAGCTGGGTGGGCTTAAAATTCACCCGGTCCCCCAGGCCCACACGCTCCAGGGCCTTGCGGGCAATCTCCAGGCGCTCCTTGCGGCGCACCCCGGCGTAGAGCAAAGGCAGGGCCACGTTCTCCAGGGCGCTTTGCCGTGAGAGCAGGTAGAAGCTTTGGAACACAAAGCCAATGCTGTGCAGGCGCACGTCCGAAAGCTTGTTGTCGCTGCTTTGGGAAATATCCTTGCCTTCCAGGATGTACTCCCCAGAGGTGGGGCTGTCCAGGCAGCCGATGATATTCATCAGGGTGGTTTTGCCAGAGCCGGAGGGGCCCATAATGGCCACGTACTCCCCTTCGTCCACCGAGAGGGAGATGTCCTTGAGCACCGGCACGTCCATTTTGCCCTGGGTGTAGTTTTTGTAGATGTTCTTCAGCTCTAGCATCATCGCGCCAGGCCCTCCATGGGGGAGCCCTCCAGGCTGTCGCTGGCGGCGTCCTCCGCTGCATCCGTGCTGTCTCCTGTGTCCTCGGGGACGCTCTCCTCCATGGTGACGCCCATGCCGGGGTCCACCATGCCGTCGTCCATGACGCCGCCATCTGCGGTGCCGCCGTCCACGGCGCTATCCCCGGCGGGGTCTTCCGGCGCCACCTGGGTGATGTCCGAGGTGGTGGGGTTGCCCTCCTCCAGGCCCTCGGTGGGCATGGTGATGTAGTCGTCCTCGGTTAGGCCGCTTTCAATCTGGTAGCGGTCGTTGTCGGAATCGTACTCGCCCAGAATCACGGCGCGCTTTTCCAGGGCGCCCTGGTCGTTCTGGGCCCAGACATAGCTGCCGTCGTCGTCATGGGCAATGTAGAAGGCGGGCAGCCACAGGCCCTCGGGCAGGTCGCTCAGGCCCATGTCCGGCTGGATGTACACGTGCTGGCCCAAAATCAGCCCATCCAGGCTGGAGAGGGTCACGTAGAAGTTGTACTTGGAGCTCTGCTGGCCGCTGTCCACGCCGTAGTAGATCACGCCGCCGTTGGTGGTGTCATCGGTGGGCTCTGTCTCGATGGTCTCGATGACGCCCTGCCACACCTGGGTGTCGTCCACCCGGGAGTGGATGGTGACAGCCTGGCCCTGGTACAGGGAGCCGATGTTCAGCTCGGACACGGTGCCCTTCACGCGGAACTGCCCGGAGGACAGCACGCTGATAAAGGGCTTGGGCTGGCCGTTGGCGTCGGTGGCGGGGGTCTCGTTGACCTCCTTCACCACGCCCTCCACCTCGCTGTAGACCTCGGCGTTTTGCAGGGACTCCTCCAGCTTGTCGATTTCCTGCTCCTTGGTCTCGGCGTTGTATTCCTCGGTTTTAATCTGCAGCTCTACCGCCTGGATTTGCACGGTGTAGGAGTACTGCTCATCCTTGCTGGCCTGCTTTTTCTCTTTTTCCAAATCATCCTTCTGGTTCTCCAGGGTGGTGATGGTGTTGGAGATGCTCTCCAAATCCAGCTCGGCCTGGTCCAGGCTCATCTGCATCTCCTCGGTGTCATAGCGGAACAGGGCGTCCCCAGGGGTCACCTGGTCGCCCTCGGAGACGTAGATTTCCGCCACGGTCTTGGTGTCGTCCTTTTTGATTTCGTAGGTGGCCTGGGGCTCTACCACGCCGGAGAACCGGGGGGTGTCGCCGGTGTTGATGCCGGTGATGTCCGCCACAGACTCCACATAGACCGGCGAGGCGCTGGCCGCGCCCCACAGGTTCCGCAGCCAGAAAAACCACAGGCAAAAGGCGGCCGCGGCCACCACCAATACGCATGCAAGGGCTATCCACAAGGGCTTTTTCGATGTATGTTTCATGGCAAAATGCTCCTTCAATCCTCACTCGGTCAATATTCTGTTTCATTATACCGTAAATGCCCTGTATTGGCAATGGGTAATTCCACTTTTGGCGGTGGTTTTCTCGGGTTTCCTCCACCAGGTTTTGGGGAGGGCCCACACCCCGCCGGCGCACTTTCCCCTTGACAGCCGGCCGCCCCCTCTTTTATAGTAAGATCAACGGCAAAACAGAACCGGGAATCCCGGCCAAAAGAGAAGGAGGAACCGCTATGGAGCAGATTGTGAAGGACATCACAGGGCTGGTGGGGGGCACCCCCCTGCTGGAGGCCGCCCGCTTTGGGCAGGCCCGGGGGCTTTCCGCCCGGCTGCTGTGCAAGCTGGAGTATCTAAACCCCACCGGCAGCGTCAAGGACAGGGCCGCCCTGTGGATGCTGCAGGCGGCGGAGCGGGAGGGCAGGCTGGCCCCCGGCGCCACCATCATCGAGCCCACCTCGGGCAACACGGGCATTGGCCTGGCGGCCATCGGGGCCTCCCGGGGCTACCGGGTCATCCTCACCATGCCCGAGACCATGAGCCGGGAGCGCCGGGACTTGCTGAAAGCCTACGGCGCCCAAATCGTTCTGACGCCTGGGGACAAGGGCATGGACGGCGCCATGCAAAAGGCCGCGGAGCTGGCTGCCTCCCTGCCCGGCAGCTTCATCCCCGGCCAGTTTGAGAACCCCCACAACGCCCAGGCCCACTACGAATCCACCGGCCCCGAGCTGTGGGAGCAGGCCGGCGGGGCGCTGGACGCCTTTGTGGCGGGGATTGGCACCGGCGGCACCTTGACGGGCACCGGCCGCTTCCTGCGGGAGAAGAACCCGGACATCGCCTTGGTGGGGGTGGAGCCCGCAGGCTCCCCGGTGCTGACCCAGGGCAAGGCCGGGCCCCATGGGCTCCAGGGCATAGGGGCGGGGTTTGTGCCCCAGGTGCTGGACACCGGCCTGTACGATGAAATCCTCCCCTGCACCGAGGAGGACGCCTACGCCGCCGCCCGGGAGCTGGCCCGCACCGAGGGCATCCTGGTGGGGATTTCCTCCGGCGCGGCGCTGTGGGCCGCCTGCCAGGTGGCCGCCCGGCCGGTATACCGGGGCAAAACCGTGGCGGTCCTGCTGCCAGATACCGGCGACAGGTACCTGTCCACGCCGCTTTTCGGGGAATAACCATGGCAGAGGGCATCATGATTTTGGGCCCATCGGGGGCGGGGAAGACCACCTTGGGCAGGCGCACCGCCCAGCGGCTGGGCCTGGCCTTCTTAGATATAGACGAGTTTATCTGGCGAAAGGATACACCCAAGCCCTTCACCGCCATGTTTTCCCGGGAGGAGAGGATTGCCCGGCTGCAACAGGCCGTCTCCCAGGCGGGGCGGTTTGTCATGGCGGGCTCTATGGATTCCTTCCACCAGCACTTTGACCCCTACTTCCGGCTGGCGGTGTACCTCACCGCCCCGGCGGCCCTGCGGGTGGAGCGGGTCCACCGGCGGGAGCTGGAGGCCTTCGGTCCCCGGGTGCTGCCCGGCGGGGACATGGAGGAGGACCACCGCCTCTATTTAAAGGACGTGGCAGGCTACGAGCTGGGCACCGGCAGCACCACCCAGCAGCGTCACCAGGCGTGGATAGACAGCCTGTTTTGTAAAGTGATACGCCTTGACGGAGCGGCGCCCATAGAAAGCAATGCGGAAGCTATCTGTCAGGCGTGGTGGAAAGTGATGGAGCTTGTCAAAGAAACAGGAAAGTAAGAAAGGGAGCGGAGCATGGCGAAAAAGTTCTACGCGGTGAAAAACGGCAAAAACGGCGACGGCATCTACGACAGCTGGGAGGCCTGCAAGGCCCAGGTCCACGGGGTGAAAAGCGTGGTGTTCAAGGGCTTTCCCACCCGGGCGGAGGCGGAGGACTTCCTCCAGCGGGCAGGCGCCTCCACCACCGAGGGGGAAGCCCCCGAGAACCCCCAGCGGGAAGGGATAGCCGTGGCCTATGTGGACGGCAGCTTCTCCAAGGATACCGGGGAGTTCGCCTGCGGGGCGGTGCTCTTCTGGCAGGGGGAGCGGGTGCTCTTCTCCAAAAAGTACAACGACCCCGCCCTGGCGGAGATGCACAACGTGGCCGGGGAGATTCTGGGCGCCGTGGCGGTGATTCGCTACTGCCTGGACAAGGGCATCCCGGCCCTGGAAATCCACCATGACTACGAAGGCGTGGGCAAGTGGGCCACCGGCCTGTGGAAGGCCAACAAGCCCGGCACCCAGGCCTATGCCGCCCTGTGCAAGCAGGCCATGGAGCGCTTGCAGCTCTCCTTTGTGAAGGTGAAGGGCCACTCGGGCAACCAGTGGAACGACCTGGCCGACCAGCTGGCCCGCCGGGCCCTGGGCAAGGAAAAATCGGAAAAGTAAATCCAATTTCCTATAGAAAAAGGACCTGGCAGGCTGCCGGGTCCTTTTTGCTGTGCAACGTCTTTATTGGATGGTGATAAGCTCGTACGCCCGGGTGCCCAGGCCCAGCTTGACGCCGTGCTCCAGGCAGCTTTCCCAGTTGGTGTCCGGGTGGGTGTCGGTGAAGTGGTCGTGGTGGCAGCGCTCCCGCTCGTCCAAAATGGAGCCGGGCACGCTGGGCTGGGCGTTCACCGCGTCGGCGCAGGCCTGGTCCAGAGCGATGGGGTCAAAGGAGGCGAACATGCCCACGTCGGGCACAATGGGCAGGTCGTTTTCGCTGTGGCAGTCGCAGTAGGGGGAGACGTCCACCACCAGGCTGATGTGGAAGCTGGGCTTGTCCTTGATGACGGCCCAGGTGTACTCGGCAATTTTGCAGTTGAGGATGTCGTTGGCCTCGTCGCTGGCAGCCTGCACCGCGTCCACGGGACAGCGCCCGATGCACCGGCCGCAGCCCACGCACTTGGCGTGGTCGATGGAGGCCTTCCTGTCTGTGATGGTGATGGCGCTGTGGGCGCAGTCCTTTTGGCAGGAGCCGCAGCCTACGCACTTTTCCTGGACCACGTGGGGCTTGCCGGAGCTGTGCATCTCCATCTTGCCCGCCCGGGAGCCGCACCCCATGCCGATGTTCTTCAGGCAGCCCCCGAAGCCGGTGGCCTCGTGGCCTTTAAAGTGGGTCAGGCTGATGAACACGTCGGCATCCATAATGGCCGTGCCGATTTTGGCCTCCTTCACATAGTCGCCCGCAATGGGCACCAAAGTTTCGTCGGTGCCCTTCAGGCCGTCGGCGATGAGCACATGGCACCCCGTGGAGAAGGGGGAGAAGCCGTTTTCATAGGCGGCGTCCAGGTGGTCCAGGGCGTTTTTGCGGCCGCCCACGTAAAGCGTGTTGCAGTCGGTGAGGAAGGGCTTGCCGCCCAGCTCCTTCACGGTGTCGGCCACCACCTTGGCGTAGTTGGGCCGCAGGAAGGCCAGGTTCCCCGGCTCGCCAAAGTGGATTTTAATGGCGGCGTACTTGTTGGTAAAATCGATGTTGCCAATGCCCGCCGCGGTGATGAGCTTTTTCAGCTTTTGCAGCAGGTTGCAGTCGAAGGTGGTGCGAAGGTTGGTAAAGTAGACTTTGGATTTTTCCATGGGTTTCTCCTTTGTTCTGTTCTTCTGGGTTCACGTTTTGGCGGGCTTTTTCTTGGCGGCCACCTTTTCCCCATTGGGGCCCACCCCGGCCTTTTTGCAGAAGGGGGCCATGCAGCACTGCTCACAGTAGGCCTTGCGGGCGGTACACACCGCCCTGCCGTGGAGCACCAGCCGGTGGCAGAAGTCGTTGGATTCCTCTGGGGGCAAAATGGCCCGCAGGTCGTTTTCCACCTTTTCCGGGGCGGTGTTCTCCGTCAGCCCCAGGCGGCCGGCAATGCGGATGCAGTGGGTGTCCGTCACCACGGCGGGCTTGTGGTAGATGTCCCCCACAATGAGGTTGGCGGTTTTCCGCCCTACGCCGGGCAGCCGTGTCAGCTCCTCGATGGTGTCCGGCACCTGGCCGCCGAACTCGTCCCGAATCATCAGGCACATGCCCAAAATGTCCTTGGACTTGGTGTTGTAAAACCCGCAGGAGCGAATCAGCTCCCCAATCTCCTCCACCGTGCCCTCGCAAAAGGCCTCCAAGGTGGGGAAGCGGGCGAACAACCCCGGGGTGACCAGGTTCACCCGGGCGTCGGTACACTGGGCGGAAAGCCGTGTGGCGATAAGCAGCTGCAAGGGGTCCTGGTACTCCAGGGAGCACACGGCCCCAGGGTACTCCGCCTTAAGGGCTTCCACCGCCAGCTTGGCCCGTTCTTTTTTCGTCATGGAAAGCGCTCCTTCCCGTGGTTTCGTTTCCCCTCTATTGTACCCTGTTTCCCGCTCGCTGGCAAGATGTGTATCTGTCGCTGGGGCTTTTTTGCCGCCGAAGGTTTTTCCCAAGGGGCGGCCTTTCCCATTGCCATCCCGGCGCTTTTCCTGTATAATGAAGAAAAGCGGCGGGGCCTCCTGCCGGGGATTACCAGAGAGAAAGGAAGTCGAATGCCATGCTCAACGATTTGATGGATACCATCGGTTTTGTCACCGGCCAGGACCCGGAAGTGGGCCAGGCCATGGAAAAGGAGCTGGCCCGCCAGCGCCGCAACCTGGAGCTGATTGCCTCGGAGAACATCGTCTCCCCCGCGGTGATGGCGGCCATGGGCTCGGTGCTCACCAACAAGTACGCCGAGGGCTATCCCGGCAAGCGGTACTACGGCGGCTGTCAGTGCGTGGACATTGTGGAGGACATCGCCCGGGACCGCGCCTGCCAGCTCTTTGGGGCGGAGCACGCCAACGTCCAGCCCCACTCCGGCGCCCAGGCCAACCTGGCGGTGTACTTCGCCCTGCTCCAGCCCGGCGACACGGTGCTGGGCATGAACCTGGCCGAGGGCGGCCACTTGACCCACGGCTCCCCGGTGAACATGTCCGGCGCCCTGTACAACTTTGTGGCCTACGGCGTGGACCCGGAAACCGGCCGCATCGACTACGACAAGCTCATGGCCCAGGCTTTGGAGGTGCGCCCCAAGCTCATTGTGGCCGGCGCCAGCGCCTATCCCCGGGCCATTGACTTCGCCAAATTCCGGGAGATTGCCGACGCCTGCGGGGCCAAGCTCATGGTGGACATGGCCCACATCGCCGGGCTGGTGGCTGCCGGGCTCCACCAGAACCCCGTGCCCTACGCCGACGTGGTCACCACCACCACCCACAAGACCCTCCGCGGCCCCCGGGGCGGCCTTATCCTCTGCAAGGAGGAGTACGCCAAGGCCATTGACAAGGCCATTTTCCCCGGCACCCAGGGCGGCCCGCTGATGCACATCATCGCCGCCAAGGCCGTGTGCCTGGGCGAGGCCTTGCAGCCCGCCTTCAAAGAGTACGGCCAGCAGGTGGTGAACAACGCCCAGGCCCTGGCCAAGGGCCTGCTGGACCGGGGCGTGAAGCTGGTGTCCGGCGGCACGGACAACCACCTGATGCTCATCGATTTGACGGACAGCGAGCTCACCGGCAAGGAGCTGGAGCGCCGCCTGGACGAGGTGTACATCACCGCCAACAAGAACACCGTCCCCGGGGAGAAGCGCAGCCCCTTTACCACCAGCGGTGTGCGCCTGGGCACCCCGGCCGTCACCACCCGTGGCCTGAAAGAGGCGGACATGGACGAAATCGCCGCCTGCATCGCCCTGTGCATGGAGGACGGCTTTAAAGGGAACGTGGAAGCCATCCGCGCCCGGGTGGAGGCCATCTGCCAGCGTTACCCCCTCTACGCCTAAAGGAATACGCCAAAGCCGCCAGGAAGCCTTCCCGGCGGCTTTTTTGGAGGTGGGTTTTCAAACGTTTGTTTGCAAAAGTGGCTTGCGCTTTTCGGGGAAAAATGCTAGAATAAGCTATCATACTTCCAGAAAGGGGTGTTTCTATGGCTGCTCCCTTGGCGGATAGGGTCCGCCCCGCCACGCTGGACCAGGTGGTGGGCCAGCAGCATATTTTGGGGCCCGGCCGCGCCCTGCGGAAGATTATCGAGGCCGGCGAGGTGCCCAACATGGTGTTTTACGGCCCCGCCGGGGTGGGCAAGACCACCGTGGCCTCCATCATCGCCAAGAACACCAAGCGGCACCTGGTCAAGCTGAACGGCACCACCGCCTCCACCGCGGACATCAAAGAGGCCGTGGCCAGCACCAACACCTTTGAGGGAATCAACGGCGTGCTGCTCTATCTGGACGAGATTCAATACTTCAACAAGAAGCAGCAGCAAACCTTGCTGGAGTTTATGGAGAACGGCTCCATCACTTTGATTGCCTCCACCACGGAAAACCCCTACTTCTACGTGTACAACGCCATTTTAAGCCGCTCCACGGTGTTTGAGTTCAAGGCCGTGGAAAGCGGCGAGATTGAAAAGGCGGTGGAGCGGGCCTTCCGGGTGCTGGCGGAGGAGGAGGGCCGGCCCATTCTGCCGGAGGAGGGCGTGTGCGCCCACATCGCCAGCCACTGCGGCGGGGACGTGCGCAAGGCCATGAACGCCGTGGAGCTCTCCACCTTGGCCTGCGACAGCGGCGGGCCCCACATTGAAGTCACCTTGGAGGCCGCCCGGGAGCTGACCCAAAAGAGCACCATGCGCTACGACAAGGGCGGCGACGAGCACTACGACTTGATGAGCGCCTTCCAGAAGTCCATGCGGGGCTCGGACCCAGACGCCACGGTCCACTATCTGGGCCGCCTGCTGGAGGCCGGGGATTTGCCCTCGGCCTGCCGCCGCCTGCTGGTGTGCGCCTGCGAGGACGTGGGCCTGGCCTGGCCCCAGATTATCCCCATTGTCAAGGCGGCGGTGGACGCGGCTTTGATGGTGGGCCTGCCCGAGGCCCGCATCCCCCTGGCGGACGCGGCTATTTTGGTGGCCTTGGCGCCCAAGTCCAACTCCGCCTACTGCGCCTTGGACAGTGCCATTGCCGACATCAAGGCGGGGAAGGCCGGGCCCATCCCCCGGAATTTGCAGAACAAGCATTACGATTCCGCCGAGGTGGAGCGCAAGGGCCAGTTCTATCAATACCCCCATGACGCCCCCCATCACTGGCTGCCCCAGCAGTACCTGCCCGATTCCCTGCTGGGCGCCCGCTATTACCAGTACGGCGAGAACAAAAACGAGCAGAGCTTCCGGGCTTACTGGGAGAAAATCAAGCATACGGGAGGGGGCAGCCCTATATGATGAAGATAGGGGCCCCATCTGAAAGAAAAAGGAGGTACACACAGTGAAACCCTTAGTTTTGGGAAACCTTTCCTACGGGATGTACGCCATCGGCGTAAAGGACGGCAGCCGCCCCAACGCCTGCATCGCCAACACCGTGATGCAGATTTCCAAGGCCACCCCCTCCGACGCGGCGCTGGTGGCCGTCGCCCTGAGCAAGGAGAACTACAGCTGCCAGTGCGTGGAGCAGGAGGGCATCTTCTCCATCTCTGTGCTTTCCCAGGACACCCCCGCCACGGTGATTGGCGCCCTGGGCTTTGTCTCGGGCCGCGGGGTGGACAAGCTGGGGAATATCCGCCACAAGGTGCTCATCGAGGGCGTGCCTGTCATCAAGGAGAACACCTGCTGCTGGTTCCTGTGCAAGGTCCTGGAGAAGCTGGACCTTCCCGGCCAAGTGGTGTTTGTGGCGGAGATTATCGCCGGCAGCGACGAGGCCGTGGGCACCCCCATGACCTACAAGTACTATGTGGAGCAGCTGGGCGGGGCCTCTCCCAAATATTCCCCCACCTACCTGCCCCCGGCCCGCACCTTCGATAAGAGCAGCGGCGAAAGCTTTGTGTGCTCGGTGTGCGGCTATGTCTACCGGGACCCCAACTTCGGCTTTGAGGAGCTCCCCGCCGACTGGACCTGCCCCGTGTGCAAGATGCCCAAGAAGGCCTTTGTGCGGAAAAAGTAAATGTGCTGGAAGCCCTTTCCAGAAAGGCGCGCTGCCCCCTTCGCGGCGCGCTTTTTTTGTACAAGGGCAGAAAATTATGTAAATCTCAAATTTGGTGCTGCTCTACAGAAATAGGCGACATTATGAAATATAATTCGACAAAATAGAATATTATGAAAACTTATTCGCAGATTTTGCATCTAAAAGTAAGAAACTCGTAAAGATTTCATAATGGCTTTGTAACAAATGGGCCGTACACTCTGTGTCGTGAACCGGAAGGGGGATAGGCCCCGCGCCGGGGAGCGTCCCGCAAGGGCGCCTCACAAAATTTTGCAATAAAGGGGAAACTCACTATGAAGAAACTTCTCGCGGGCTTTTTGGCCCTCACTCTGGCCCTGAGCATGGCTGCCTGCTCCGGTGGCGGCAACAGCTCCACCAGCTCTGCCAGCGGCACCTCCAGCGCCAGCACTGCTTCCACTGTCTCCGAGGAAGGCACCGATTCCACTTCCTCCGCTGCTGAGGATTCCACCACCGATTCCTCCGTGGCTTCTGATTCTTCTGTGGCCTCCGATTCTTCCGTGGCCGAGTAAGGAACAGGAACATAAAAAGGGCCGGCGCGTGCCGGTCTTTTTTCTTTGCGCGAAAAAAGAGGGTTGGCACAGCGCCAGCCCTCTTTCTCTTATTTATAGATAAGGCGTTACGGTTCCCACACCAGCTGATAGACGATCTCCCCGTGGACCATGCGGCCGTCGGGGCGGAAGCCCACACTCTCGTACAGGGCCCGGCCCCAGGCGTTGTCGGGGTTGCAGCTGAGGTACACCCTGTGGTGCGCCTTGTCTTGGCGGATGCGCTCCAGCACCATGGCCAGGGCCTGCCGCCCATAGCCCTTGGACTGGTGGCGCTGGTCAATCATCAGCCGGTAAATCCAATACTCCGTATCCTCCACGTCCAAGCCGTACATGGTAAAGCCCACGGGGGTGTCCCCGTCGTAGAGGGCCAAGGGCACGCACTCCGGCTGGGCGTAGGCCTGGGACAGGGAGTAGGCGTTGGTGGCCACAAAGAACTTTTGGCTCTCTGTGGTGGACAGCTTAAGGATGTCCCGGAAGTTGTGCCGGCCGATTTCCCGAAATTCCAGCATGGCTGCCTCCTTAAAACACGTAGGTGCCCGCGGTGAGCTGCCGCTGGGTGCCGTCGGGGAGAAGCAGCTGGGCCTGGCAGTCAAAGGGCACGGTGACGCTTCCGTGCAGCTGGCCATCCACGTACTTCCACTCTATCCGGTAAGTGCCGGCGGCGGAGTCCAGCTTCATCTTGGCCCAGGAGAGGCGCTTGTCGGGCATGGGCCGGATGACGGCCTTCTTAAAGCCGGGGGCCTCCTCCACGGGGTTCAGGCCGCAGAGGTTGCGGTACATCCAGTCCACAATGGAGCCGTAGGCGTAGTGGTTCAGGCTGTTCATCCCCGTGCCGCTGATGGAGCCGTCGGGCAAGATGGAATTCCAGCGCTCCCACACGGTGGTGGCGCCCATGTTCACCTCGTAAAGCCAGCTGGGGAAGTCCTCGTTAAAGAACAGGGTGTAGGCCACGTCGTTGGCGCCGTTGTCCGAAAGGGCCCGGCACAGGAAGGGCGTGCCGCAGAAGCCGGTGTCCAGGTGGTTGCCCCGGGCCCGAATGCGCTCCTTCAAAGCCTCCAGCACCACGTCCCGTTTGCCCTCGGGGTACAGCCCGAAGAACAGGGACAGCACGCAGGCCGTCTGGGTGACGGGGATTTTCAACGTGCCGTCGGCCTGGAAGTACTCCTCCAGGAAAGCGGCCTTGATTGTTTCGCACAGCCCCTGGTACTCCTGCTGGTCCTCCCCATAGCCCAGGGCCTTGGCGGCCTTGGCTGTCAGGCTGGCGGAGTAGTAGTAGAACGCCGTGGCGGTGTAGGGCAGGCTGGTTGCGCCAAAGGGGTTCTGGGTGTCGCCGTCCTCCCGGTCCAGGGCCAGCCAGTCGCCCAGCTGGCGGCCCCGCAGCCACAGGCCCCGGCCGCCGTCGGCCTGGTCGTCTTGGCGGATGCGCTCCACCCAGGCCTTCATCACGGGGTACTCCTCCCGCAGCAGCGACAAATCGCCGTAGTTCTCGTAGACGGCCCAGGGCATCATGGTGGCCACGTCGCTCCAGATGGCGCAGCCGTCCGGGTTGCCGCTGAGCCAAAAGGCGCCGGCCTCGTCGGGCGCCTTGGGGGCGGGTACAAAGAAGGGCACCGCGCCCTTGTAATACTGCTGTTCCTCCCCCACGTTGTGGAGGAAGTGGTGGAAGAAGGCGGGCATGTACAGGTTTTTGCAAGCGGTGGCGGAGATGATGGCTGCGTCGCCGGTCCAGCCCAGGCGCTCGTCCCGCTGGGGGCAGTCGGTGGGGATGTCCAGGAAGTTGTCAAACTGCCCCCACATGGCGTTGTGGAACAGCTGGTTGACCCGGCTGTCCGCCGTCTCAATGGAGCCGGTGGGGTCGATGTCCGAGCGGATGTGCACCCCGGCAAAGTCCTCCGGCCGCACCTGGGAGACGCCCTCCACCTTCACATAGCGGAAGCCGTAGAAGGTGCCGTGGGGCCGCACATGGGCCTTTTCTCCCTTGGAGATATACCGGTACTCCGCCTTGGCGGAGCGCAGGTTGTCCCGGTAGAAGCAGCCGTCCTGGAGCACCTCGCCGTAGGTGAGCACAACCTCCGTGCCCGCGGGCTCGTTTACGTCAAACTCCACCCAGCCGGTCATGTTCTGGCCAAAGTCCAGCACGGTTTCGCCCCTCTTGGTGTGGAGCACCGTGGGGGTGAAGCTGGCCTTCTTCGCAATCTTGGGCCCCAGGCGGGCCATGAGCTTTTCCAGCTTTTCCGTGCCGGGGATGACGCCGCTGGCCTGGGCCTGGCAGCCGTTCTGGCTCCAGCCGGGGACTTCCAGCCGGGCGTCGTAGTGCTCGCCGTCGTAGATGTTGCTGAAGGTGACAGGGGAGGGGTAGCTTTTCCAGCTCAAGTCCGTGGGGACGGTTACCTCGGCGCCGTCCTTCAGCTTCACCCGGATTTCGCAGATGGCCTGCATGGTGTCGCCGTACAGATTGTGGTACCGGTCGAAGATGATGTCCCCCTTGTACCAGCCAGGGGCCAAGGCCAGGCCCACGGTGTTTTCCCCGGCCCGCAGCAGCCCGGTGATGTCGAAGGTCTGGTACTCCAGGTGGAAGTCGTAGCAGTGGTAGCCAGGCAGCAGGTACTCGTCCCCGGCCTTCTGGCCGTTGACTTCCAATTCGTAGATGCCCACGCCGCAGGCGTAGGCCCGGGCGCTTTCCACCTCTCCGGGGAGGGTGAAGCTCTTGGCCAGCAGTGGCTGGGTCTCCTTGTCGGCGAAGTCCGCGGCAATCCACTGGGCGGCCCAGGGCTCCTCCTGCTTGGCGGTCTCAAACCAGGAGGAGGCGGTGGCGGTGTCGCCGCCGTCGCCCCACACGGTGACGGTCCACTGGTAGCGGGTGCGGGGCTTCAGCTCCACCGGCGCCTCAAAGCCCAGGGAGGACACATCCTCCCGCCGGCCGCTGTCGTAGACAATCTCCCCACCGGCTTCCACCACGATTTGGGCGCAGGCCTGGCGCTTGTCGGTGGTGTCCTCCGCCACCCAGGAAAAAACCGGTCGCCGGATGAAAAGCCCCAGGGGCTGAGTGATGTGGTTGGTGCGAAGATGGGTCAGTTTCAAAACGATTCCTCCATTCCAGGCGGCTTGCCCCGCCCTGTGTTTTATTGGTTGTCCCCTGTCCAGTAGTAGGGCAGCAGGTCTTTTACTTTTACCACGGTGCCCTCTGCCACCAGCACCAGTGCGTCTGGATTTCCCAGCTGCATCAAGAACTCCCGGCACCTGCCGCAGGGGGCCATGACGCGCTTATCCCAGCCCACCGCCACGATTTTCTCCACCCGGTTTTCCCCGGCGGTGAACATGGCGGCAATGGCCGCGTGCTCGGCGCAGAAGCCCAGGCTGCAGGCGGTGTCGATGCACACGCCCCGGTACACGTTCCCTTTGTCGGTGACAAGGGCGGCAGCCACGCCGCCGGTTTCCACATTCTCCGAGACTTGCCGGGGGTCCAGCACCTCCACGGCCTTTTGGTACAGCTCTGCAAATTCCATAGAAAACACACCTCGCTCGTTTGCAATCATACTCCAAGCCCCGGGGAAAAACCAGGACGCCTTTTCGCAAAAATGGGACCGGACTTATAGCGCCATGCCAGCGTGCCCCAGGCTAGGGCTTACGCCCCATTCTAGCACGGCGGGGTGGGGAAGTCCATGGCCCTGCCGCAAAAACGCTGAAAAATGGAAAAAATCCATTGACTTTCCGGGCGTTTTCCCCTATGATGGTAGTGTGCAAATTGTACGGACAATTCACTTGTAGAAAGAAGGCATCCCATTATGGAAAAGAAATTCGCCCGCATCACCCTGGACAAGGATTTCCAAATCAGCCGGGTGGACAAGCGCATTTACGGCTCCTTTATCGAGCACCTGGGCCGCGCCGTCTACGGCGGCATCTACCAGCCCGGCCACCCCTCCGCCGACGAGGAGGGCTTCCGCCAGGACGTGCTGGACCTGGTAAGGGAAATCGGCGTGCCCATCGTCCGCTATCCCGGCGGCAACTTTGTCTCCAACTTCTACTGGGAGGACAGCGTGGGCCCTGTGGCCGACCGTCCCCGCGGCTGGAGCTGGCCTGGCGCAGCACCGAGCCCAACCTGGTGGGCGTCAACGAGTTCGCCTCCTGGAGCAAGAAGGCGGGCTCCGACGTGATGATGGCTGTGAACCTGGGCACCCGGGGCATTGAGGCCGCCTGCAATCTGCTGGAGTACTGCAACCACCCCTCCGGCACCAAGTACAGCGACTGGCGCGTCTCCCACGGCGTGGAGCAGCCCCACAACATCAAGGTGTGGTGCCTGGGCAACGAGATGGACGGCCCCTGGCAGACCGGCCACAAAACCGCCCAGGAATACGGCCGCCTGGCCGACGAGACCGCTAAGGCCATGAAGCAGATTGACCCCAGCATCGAGCTGGTGGTCTGCGGCAGCTCCAACACCAAGATGCCCACCTATCCCCAGTGGGAGGCCACCGTGCTGGAGGAGACCTACGACAACGTGGACTTCATCTCCCTGCACAGCTACTACGGCAACCCCTTGAACGACACCGCCAACTACCTGGCCTCCGCCGACGACATGGACCAGTTTATCCGCACCATCATCTCCACCTGCGATTTTGTCAAGGCCAAGAAGCGCTCTAAGAAGGATATGATGCTCAGCTTTGACGAGTGGAACGTGTGGTTCCACGCCAACGCCGCGGACAACGACACCATGACAAACCGCCCCTGGAGCGTGGCGCCCCACCTGCTGGAGGACCACTACGACTTTGAGGACGCCCTGATGGTGGGCCTGATGCTCATCACCTTGCTGAAGCACTCCGACCGGGTGCGCATGGCCTGCCTGGCCCAGCTGGTCAACGTCATCGCCCCCATCATGACCGAGGAGAACGGCCCCGCCTGGAAGCAGACCATCTTCTACCCCTACCTCCATGCCAGCAAGTACGGCCGGGGCATCGCCCTGAACCCCGCCCTGCGCTCCTCCAAGCACGACACCAAGGAGTTCACCGATGTGGACGACGTGGTCACGGTGGCTGTGTGGGACGATGAGAAGGATGAGGTCACCATCTTCGCCGTAAACCGCGATTTGGAGGAGGACATCCCCCTGGAGGCTGACCTGCGCACCTTTGAGGGCTACCGGGTGCTGGAGCACATCGTCCTGGAAAACGACGACATGCTGGCTGTGAACACCGCCGGGCACCAGGCAGTGCTGCCCAAGGCCGTCACCGACAGGGACCAGCTGGTGGACGGCATCCTCACCAGCCGCCTGGGCAAGGCCAGCTGGAACGTCATCCGCCTGGGCAAGTGATTTTCCGTTTAACAGGAAGCAACAAAAAAGGCATCTAAGCGCTTGGCTTAGATGCCTTTTCTATGTTCGTTTATAGAATTACAGGCCCTGGTTGTAGGCGTTCAGGATGATAACACAGGCCTGTGCCCGCTGGGCGTTGTCCTTGGGGGCAAAGGTGTTGTTGCCCATGCCGCTGATGAGCCCCCGTTCCCGGCAGGCGTACACAGCGTTTTTGGCCCAGGAGGCAATGGAGCTGTCATCGCTGAAAGCCTGGGAGCTGCCGCTGTAGGTCAGCCCGGCATAGTTGGCCAGGGTGACGCAAATCTGCTCCCGGGTGATGGGGTTGGCCGCTCCAAAGGTGCCGTCGCCCATGCCGCTCATGTAGCCCATAGCTGCCACCCAGTTTACAGCGCCGGAGTACCACTGGCCGTTGATGTCGCTGAAATCGCTGTCCCCGGCGTAGGCGGCGGTGTCCACCCCAGCCAGGTTGGCCAGGGCCGCGGCGAATTCCGCCCGGGTGATGGTCTGGGTGGGGTCAAACTCGTTGCCCCGGCCGAAGAACAGCCCCAAAGAAACAGCGTCGTCCACATAGTCAAAGTACCAGTCGTCGCTGGTGAAGTCCGTAAACAGGGAGCCGCCGGCAAAGGTGACGGTTGCCATGGGGCTTGTCCAATCGTCCTGAATGGCCACGGCGCGGTAGGTGCCGGAGAGGGCCAAGGGGCCCGTGTACAAAGAGCTGTCCGCGGTGGGATGGGTGCCGTCGGTGGTGTAGCGGATGTCACAGTTCTCCGGGGCGGAGATGAGCAGCCGCCCGTCCTCCACAGAGAAAGTGGGGGCCGCCAAGGGGGATTCCATCTTTACGTAGATGGAGCTGACATAGCCAATGGAGCCGGAGGCGGTCTCCACATGGTACCACTGGTCGCTGGTGATGCCCTCGGCGGTGATTTCCTGGCCGGTGACAGTTTCCATCACCTTCACCTGGGTGTCGCGGTACAAGGTGGCCACGGTATCGGAGGAGGTGGTGGGTTCGCTGCGCAGCCGCACGCCGTTGCCGGTGACCAGGCCGTTAAACTCGCTGTCCGAGGGGACGTCGTCCCCGCCGTCTACAATGTCCTGGGTGTTGTCCTCACCGTCGTAGCCCAAAGAGCGCAGGGCGTCCGCCGCGATGGCGGCGGAGACGTACTCGTTGCTCAAAGCCGGGGAGCCCTCGGCGCCGGGAACCAGCTGGGACCCATCGGCCGCCAGGGCAATGCCGTCGCTGCCGATGGTGATGCCGTCCACCACGGTGTCCACGTCGTACTGGCAGTTGCTGTAGTGGTACAGGGCGCCGTCAAATTCATACCAGCCGTTGGAGGGGTACACCAGGCCGTTGTCAAACACGTGCCAGGCGGTCCAGCCCCGGCCGCCGTCCACCACGGGGCCGTAGCGCATGTTGGTGCCGTAGTCGCTGTTGTCCGCCGCCATGTTGTTGCCCAGGTAGATGCCGATGTGGCTGTAAATGCCCGTAGAGGGGTCGTTATAATCGGGTATGGTGATGACCAACCCGTGGACGCGGGGGATGCCGTACAGCTCGTCAAGGTCCCCGGAGAACACGCAGTTGACCCGCACCTGGGAGGACACGCCCCCCTGGCAGTTTCCAAGGGCGCCCTGGTCGCTGAAGTAGGCGTAGATAAGCCCGGCGCAGTCCGATTCCCGCAGGCCGTCGCCGTCGGTGTCCGCGCCCTTGCCGCCGTAGACATACTGCCAGTTGTCGCGGTAGGCCATCAGGCCGTGCTCTGCCAGGCCCAAAGAGGTGGGGGCGCCGGCCGCTTGGGCGGGCAGGCGAAGCGTGGTAAAAACGGTGGCCAGCACGACCAGCGCCAGCAGGACGCACAAAGGCCTTCGGCCCTGTTTTGCCAGGTGTTTCGCTCTATACATAGTCAAGGGAATACCTCCTAAAGTAAAAGGGGCCGTGAAGGAGTGATTGTCCATGGCGGCCCCAGTTTTCAGCGCAGTGCAGTGGGTTTTATAGGTTACAAATTGGTTACATTATACCACGTTATTTTACATAATGCAACCCCGGGCGGGAAATTGGAAGATTTTGTTTCCCATGTCATGTTCCGGCAAAAAAGCTTGCCGCGGGGGGATTGACATTGCCGCCGGATTCGGGGATAATTGTAAGATGAAACTGGTTCCCGGGGCGCGGCCCTGGGTGGAAGAAAGGGGTTTTGGTGATGAAAAAGATTGGGAAGAAATGGGGCAGCCTGCTGCTGGCAGGGCTGCTTTTGGCGGCGTCGCTGCCCATAGGGGCGCTGGCCCAAGAGCCCGCCGGGGAAGAGCCCGCTCCCCAAGAGGGCTTTGTCTACCAGTGGGGCGACGGGGAAGAGAGCTACGCCCTGCGGGAAACCCAGGACACCCTGGGCGGCGGGGAGGCAGGCCGCACGGCGGCCCAGACCTTTTCCGCGCCTCTGGGCTCCTATGACGACGGCTCCTTCTACGGCCAGCTGACAGCCCGTCAAAAGGCCTGCTACGACGCTTTGGCCGCCATCCCCTTAAGCCAAATTCTCACCGCCTCGGAGAACCAAGGCTACAAGCAGGTGCGTGTGGGGGTGGACGAGTTCTACGGCCTGGGCATGACCGGGTATATCCTCAACCAGGTGTTTACCCCCAGCACCTCCTCCGAGCCGCTGTACCGCCAGCTGTACACCGATATCTGCGCCGCCATCACCGCCCTGCGCTATGACAAAGCGGACGCCCTGTGGCTTTCGGACATGCGCTACGGCATCTATGTGGAGAGCACCAGCGGTGGCTCTGTGGCCACCCGGGAAATCCTCTTTGGCTTCCGCCTGAACTACGGCGGCCAGGAGCAGGAGATGTACGACCAGCAGATGGCCAGCGCCCAGGCCATCGCCGATAAGGTGGACCGGGACGCCGACCTCTACGAGCAGGTGATGCAGGTCCACGACCTGCTGGCGGCCCAGAGCACCTATAATAAAGAGCCTGCGGACAGCACCGCGGAGAACCTCTCCCACCAGGCCTACAGCTGCCTGGTGGCGGGGGACGCCTACGAGCCTGTGTGCGACGGCTACGCCAAGGCCGTGAAAGTGGTCTGCGACTTGCTGGAAATCCCCTCCACCTTGGCCATCAGCGAGAACCACATGTGGAACAACATCAAGATGGACGACGGCGACTGGTACAACCTGGACCTGACCTGGGACGACACCGGCGACGCCGGCAGCCACAGCTACTTCCTGGTGGGCTCCCAGACGCTGGTGGATGGGGTGGCTTTCAGCAAGCAGCCCGACCACGTGGAGCGCAATATCTGGATTGAGGACAGCCAGCTGAACTCTGTCACCTTCCGGTACCCCTCGAAGAATCCCCAGGCCTACGTGTATGTGGAGGGCGGCTACGACCCCCTGCGGTTCCCCGATGTAAAGCGCAGCGCCTGGTACTATAGCTATGTGGAGAGCGCCGCGGATATGGGCCTGTTCGTGGGGGACGAAAAGGGCTTCTTCAATCCCAACGCCGACATCACCCGGGCCCAGTTTGTCCAGGTGCTCTACAACGCCGTGGCCCCCGAGGACTACACCCCCGCCGAGCTGACCTTCCGCGACGTGCCCGCCGGGAAGTGGTACACCAACGCCGTGGCCTGGGCCTCGGAGATGGGCGTGGTGGCCGGCTATGAGGACGGCAACTTCCGGCCCGGCGCCAACATCACCCGGGAGGAGATGTGCGTGGTGCTGGAGAACTACCGCTGCCTCATCACCGACGCCCAGCCCGAGCCCGTGGACTTCACCTTCCCCGACGATGAGGAAATCTCCTCCTGGGCCAAGGAAGCCGTGTACAACTGCTACGATTACAGCTTGATTTCCGGCGACGAGCGCAGCTACTTCAACCCCACGGACAACACCATCCGCTGCGAGGCCGCCACCGTGTTCACCAAGTACGTGCTCCTGCTGGAGCAGCTGCCGCCCAAGGAGGAGCAGCCCGAGGACCCGGACGAGGAGACACCCTCCAAGCCGGATGACAGCTCCTCCAGCGAGGAGCCCTCCGAGCCCGCCACGCCCCCCGAGGACAGCTCTTCCAGTGAGGAGGACTCCTCTTCTTCCCAGGACAGCAGTTCCTCCGGCACCGGGAGCGGTTCCTCCAGCGACTCCTCCCAGGAGAGCAGCAGTTCTTCCGAGGAGACCTCTCTCCCCACCACCAACGAGGATAGCGAAACCCACCAGGCTCCTGGACCGTGAGCCCACTCCCCGCGGGGATGAAAACAGCATGAGAAAAGGGAGCTGCGGCTAGCCGCTCCCAGTGATGGCTGGATATAGGAAAAAACTCCCGGAAGGCACAACGCCTTTCGGGAGTTTTTTTCTATTTCTGGTCCAACCAGGAACTCTATGCCAGCACCTCGACCTGCTCTATGCCGTAGTAGGCAAACAGCGCCAGGGCCTCGGGGGTGATGCGCTCCCCCGAAACGGCAATGGGGATGGCCGGCGGGCAGCCCACCGTGGGCAGGCCGCAAACCCGTCCCAGGGAGTGGGCGGCATCCACGGTTTCCCGGGGAGCAAAGGCCGCCTGGCGGATGGAGCAGGCGCGCTCCCCCCGGGCCAGGGGCAGCTGGGGGGGATTCGCTTCCCCGGGGCACTGCCCCAGGGCCGCGGCCGCCTGGGCCAATTCCTCCGGGGTGTTCTCCGGGGTGGCCATCAGCACCAGGAAGTCCCGGTCGGCGTACTCGCACTCCGCGCCCTGGCGCCGCAGCTGCCCGGCCAGCTCTTGGCCTGTCACCCCGCGGGGAGCGGCCACTGTCACCCGCAAAGGGTCGCTGGGCTCCACCCGCCAGCCCGCGGCGGTGAGCCTTTCCCGAAGCTCCGCCAAGCGTTCGACGGCCTCCGTCAGGCGCTGGGGGTAGCCCTCCGCCAGGTAGCGGTTGCACAAATCCAAAGAGGCCAGCGTCAAATAAGAGGGGCTGGTGGAGCCAAACAGCCCCAGGGCGGACTTGGCCAGCGGCGCCAGCTGTGCCGGGGCGGTGGGAGAGAGGTGCAGATACGCCCCGCCGGTGAGCACCGGCAGGGTCTTGTGGGCGGAATCGCAGCACAAATCGGCGCCCAAATCCAGGGGGTGGAGGGAGGGTTGCAAAAACCGCAGATAGGCCCCGTGGGCGTTGTCCACCAGCAGCAAGGTGCCGTGCTGGTGGCATACCTGGGCCAAAGCGGGGATTTCCGCCATGCCGCCCAGATAGTCCGGGCTGGTGAGGTATACCGCCGCAGGAGGCTCCGGCAGGCTGTGTAAGGTCTCCTCCAGCTGGGTGGGGGAGATGGGGCACCCGCACAAAGAGCGGCTTTCCTCCGGCCACAGCCAGCGGATTTCCAAATCCAGCAAAGCGGCGGCGGAGACAAAGGCCCGGTGGACATTCCTTGCCGCCACCACGGTGTGGGAGCCGCTGGCCGCCACCGCCAGGTACAGCATGGCCCGGATGCACTGGCTGGAGCCCTCGGTGGAGTAGCAGGTGCGCTGGCTGCCGAACAGGGCGGCGGCGTTTTGCTCGCTCTCCGCAAGGATGCCCTCGGCCTCGTAGAGGGCGTCCGCCCCGTGGATTTCCGTGATGTCCCAGGGCTCGCAGCCCAAAAAGCAGCGGCCCTTGTGGCCGGGCATGTGCAGCCGGGCCGTGCCCGCCTTGGCGTAGCGCTGGACAAAGTCCGCTACCGGTGTGTTCACTGGCCGGCCTCCTGGGCGGCTTTCATCATGATGGCGCACTCAATGCGCTTGCGGAACAGCTCGCAGCCCGCCTCGTAGACGCCCCGGATGGTGCCGGTGGCGTGGTAGGCGTTGGCCGCGCAGCCGCCGGAGCAGTACAGCTTGGCCCAGCAGCCGGCGCAGTCGGGCCGGGCGTAGGCGTTGCAGGCGCGGAACTCCTCCCGCAGGGCGGTGTTGGTCACGCCGTTCCAAACGTCGCCCAGCTTGTAGGCCTCCTCGCCCACAAACTGGTGGCAGGGGTACAGGTCGCCCCAGGGGGTGACGGCCATGTACTCCGTGCCGGAGCCGCAGC
>PPYE01627354.1_pt1 | contig 22209 bp, 19 predicted proteins | sample 1559881 | NCBI WGS metagenome assembly PPYE01 (sample SAMN08240022, study PRJNA423297) | Human gut metagenome, whole genome shotgun sequencing project.
TGAAGAATCGGGAACAAATAAGGCGACTGTTCCTCCCGATTCATATACTTTTGCAAAAGAAACATCGCTTCCGTCGTCAACGTCACAGACAACGGACGTCCCGTTTTACGACGACGATAACTAATCACATTTCCCCGGAGATCACTCTTGCGCAAATAAGCCAAGTCGACAAAAGGCAGTCCCCGAAGCAAGAACATAAGAATGAACAACTCCTGCGCCCCCTTCATGGCAGGAGTGATGGCGTCCGACTGCAACAGACGGGCAAATACCTTCTTCATATCCTCCATATCCAATGCCCGACGGCGGTCTGCCCGCGTACCTGTATATACGGAGCGAAAAAGATGCGGCACGTATGATGCCTTCCGAAGATCGACAGCGCGATTGTAAACCGCACGCAACGTGCGAAGATACGTAGACACCGTATTCCAACTACACCCACGTGCACGAAGACTACCCTCAAAATGCTTCAGCCACTCCGGAGTGATTTCCCGAAACGACAAACGATCGGAACCCTGAAAAGTAAGAATCGCATTCAACGTACTTCTGTATACATGAGCAGTCCCTAAATTTCCACTCTGCTGCAAATCAACAGCCACTTGTTTCATAAACAAAGTAAAACTTTCCTTTTTCATTAAAAATAAATTAATAATTAATATTTACTTTTCCCACATTTTACTTTAGTAAAATACAAAAATATATCTTCAAAAATTTACATACATAAAATCTAAAAAATAAAAACTAAAACATTTACATTAATCATCAAAGTAAATTTCATACATTTGCGCAATTTTTCAAACAACATATTATTTTAACCATTTAAAGTATAAAAAAATTATGAACAACAATGAACCAGCTGCCGAACGGTACAGCATTAATGGATTCAAGTATTTCTCCGAATTGGCGAAGGAGTATTTTCCCGATCTGGCAAACGCTTCTTCCGCCAGCAAAAAAATGCGCAAACGCATTAAAGCAAACAAGACATTGAACGAACAACTGGTTGCTGCGTATTACACCAGCCAAACAATCGATGTCAGTCCTGAAATGCAGCTAATCATCTACCGACACTGGGGACCTCCCCACATTGACTTGCCGACAAACGTTTAGCGCGTAACAGAAAACGAAAACACGGACAAGAAATAAAAGGAAAATCGAACTATATATTTTTAAATATATCATTTATCTTTTATTGTTTATTATGTATTCCACTTTGCGTTCATCACTTTTTTTCAAAACGAAGATAACTACCAATCATACAGCTATTTACAGAAAGAAAAAAGCGTTCCACAAAGCGTTCGGCAAAAATGACCGTTTTTTCACTACAAACAAGACCTTCGAATCCCCCCAAACGAAGGCTTTGTTTTTTCTCCAACAGAAGCTCCACCAGTCACAAACAGAAGCTCCACCAACCACCAACAGAAGCTCCGCCAACCACCAACAGAGCATTCGTTCCATCCCCACTCCTTCCCCGGCTTCATGAAAGAAGAAAAAAACAGCCATTTGCGCATCGCGGCACCCTTTATTCATCCACACCCGTCCGCACGGAACCACACCCCTTGCGCATCGCACAAGAACGGCGTACCTTTACAGAAATTTAAAACGATAACCCAATGAACAATTTCAATTTTGAAGCCATGATGGAACATGGTTTTCTCATTATCCCCAAAGCCCTGCTACAACAACAGATAGAAGACCCGAACATAGAAGCCGGAGAAATAGAAGCGCTCCTGAAAATCCTGATGAAAGTAAACTATTCGGACACGTTATACAGCGACCGGCAGCACAAAGACTACCTGTGCAAAAGAGGCGAAAGCATGTTCAGCTACCGCGACTGGAGCCGCATTTTCCGCTGGTCTGTCGGAAAAACCTTCCGATTCATACACGCCCTTGCCATCCTGGGGATCATCGAAATCGTCCCCCATCCCAACAACTCGTCCCTGCATATCCGTGTCGTCGAATACGACAAATGGGTAGGAGCCCCCGACAGCGGCAAGCAGAAAAAGAAAGCCGTCAACGAGAAGTTCCGCCTGTTTTGGAATGAGTTTCACAGCATCACGCAGCTTCCCAAAGAAAACATCGCCAAAGCGCAACGCGAATGGAAAAAATTAAGCGACAAGGAACAGCAACTCGCCATCGACAAGGTAGAAGATTATTATTTCCACCAAACAAACATCAACTACCTGCTCCACGCCGCCAGCTATTTATCCAACAAAGCTTTCCTAAACGAATACTGATAAAACGAATCCCAATTAAACGAAGACTGATTAAACAAACACTGATTATGAATACCGAAAACAGAGTTTCACCACAGGCTCCCGAAATAGAAGAAGCCATCATCGGCGCCTGCCTGATAGAGCAGAGGGCTATACCACTGATAGCCGACAAGCTGCGCCCCGAAATGTTCTACGTCCTGCGCCACCAACTGATCTACGCCGCCATACTGGCTATGTACCACGCCGGAATGAAAATAGACATCCTCACCGTAAAAGAAGAGCTTTCCCACCGCGGAAAGCTCGAAGAGGCGGGCGGAGCGTTCGGCATCACCCAGTTGAGCAGCAAAGTGGCGACTTCCGCCCACCTCGAATATCACGCGCAGATCGTACACGAGAAATATCTACGACGCGAAATGACCTTGGGATTCAACAAACTACTCGCCTGCTCGCTAGACGAAACGATGGACATCGACGACTCGTTGATGGACGCGCACAACCTGCTCGACCGTCTGGAAGGCGAATTCGGCCACAACAACCACATGCGGGACATGGATGAACTGATGACCGCCACCATGACCGAAGCCGAAGGACGTATTGCCAACAACATAAACGGAGTGACCGGCATCCCTACCGGACTGGCAGACCTGGACCGCATGACGTCCGGACTCCAAAACGGCGAACTAGTGGTAATGATCCAGCGCGCGACTGCTGCAAAGCCAACATGCGTGCGACGCGATCATTATAGACTACCTGCAACTCTGCGACATGACAACCGGCCAAAACAACCGCAACCGCGAACAGGAAGTGGCACAAGCCACCCGCAAAGCGAAGTTGCTGGCCAAAGAGCTAAACGTACCGGTGGTACTGCTTAGCCAGCTAAACCGCGAATCGGAAAACCGCCCCGCAGGCCGCCCCGAACTGGCACATCTCCGCGAAAGTGGCGCAATCGAGCAGGATGCGGACGTCGTGATATTACTCTACCGCCCCGCCCTCGCACGAATAACAACCGACCGCGAAAGCGGTTACCCTACCGAAGAACTAGGCATAGCAATCATAGCCAAACAACGCAACGGAGAGACGGGAAACGTATACTTCAGGCATAATTCGGCAATGACAAAAATCACCGAATACGTCCCACCGCTGGAATACATGCTGAAACATGCTAAATAGATACAGATTCACCCCGATTCCATACAATTTTATATTACAATATATAGCTGTATGGAATTTCTTTTTTTATTTCATTATTGATATAAAATAAATAGCAAAATACTTGACTTTCCCTTTCAAATTTCGTATATTTGTAATGTCAACAAGGACAGAAAATATTATTACTTAAACCTTAACTTTTTTAATTGTATGAATGTATTAGTGGAGCGCTATCAGCGCAGAAAGTATGTGAATCAGCCGGATTCACAGATGTTGTATTATGTACGCCAGAAATCGGGTACAGTGAGAGTGATGGACATCAACAAGCTGGCCGATGCCATCGAAGCGAACTCATCGCTTACAGCAGGAGATGTGAAGCATTCCATCGAGGCTTTTGTTGAGCAGTTGCGCCTGTCGCTTACCCAGGGCGACAAGGTGAAGATCGACGGATTGGGCACGTTCCATATCACGTTGAGCAGCGAAGGGGCGGAAAAGGAGAAGGATTGCACGGTGCGCAATATCCGCAGAGTAAATGTTCGTTTTGTGGCAGACAAGGCACTTCAGCTGGTGAATACGAGTCATGCCACTACCCGAGGCGAGAATAATGTCGATTTCATCCTGGCCGGAAAGGGTGACGGAGAAGACGCGGATGGTGGAAGCGGAGAAGCTCCGGACCCGGCAGCTTAATCATTAAAAACAGTGCCGCATGGGTATTACAGAGTGATTTCTACAGTTACTCTCCATGCGGTTTCTGTTTTCTTCTACATTTATTTTTTAATTCTCAATTTTCAATCCTCAATTTATTAAAATGCTCGATAAAATCATAGAGATCATTATGACGATCCTGCCCTTTCTGGGCAGTAATCGCAAAAAGCGCAAAGTAATGGCGCAAGAAGTAAAAGAGTTCAGCGAACTGGTGAAAGACCAATATACTTTTCTGATGCAGCAATTGGAAAAAGTGTTGAAGGATTATTTCGACCTTAGCTCGAAAGTGAAAGAGATGCATACGGAGATATTCTCATTAAGAGATCAGCTGGCACAGGCTGCTGCCTTACAATGTATTAATAAGGAATGTGCACAACGTAGTGCAGCAGAGGCATGATAATGATTCAATTAATGCAAATTATGGAACCTGTGCAATTTACAGAACCTATTCAATCTATTTAATCCATTCATGAGAACTATAAACCTGATAGTAATCCATTGCTCCGCTACGCGCGAAGACAAGAGTTTCACAGAATATGACCTGGACGTCTGTCATCGCAGACGAGGATTCAACGGAACGGGTTATCATTTCTATATCCGCAAGAACGGGGATATAAAATCTACCCGTCCGATAGAACGAATTGGTGCGCACAGCCGCGGTTTCAACAAAGAAAGTATAGGTATCTGCTATGAGGGCGGACTCGATTGCAAAGGACAACCGAAAGATACCCGTACCGAATGGCAGAAACATTCGCTCCGGGTATTGATTCTCGCTTTATTGAAAGAACCGACGCAATATGCTGTCTAATTTTCCAACGAGGTAAAAAGGTAGATTTATCAATTTGAATTCTTTTCCGTCTGCCGTCTTTACCTCATCCACAGCATAAGGCTGCGACCATATTCTGACTGCAACAGTCTGATTAGAGTGATTCATAAAAGAATGTAAGGAACGCAAGTGGGCGTTATGCCCTGATTTGACTTCAATGGGATAAACCATAGAATCCTGCACCCACACATAATCGACTTCTGCATTAGAACCACTTTTATTACGCACCCAGAAACAACGTTTCTGACTGACTTTATCTGTCAGTGTCAACAGTTCTTGCGCTACAATCTGCTCCGCTATCATACCACGCCAAGCATCCATTATATCTTTTGCTCCCAAAACCTCTTTCTGTACTTGTGCCGCATAATTCACCAATCCTGTATCTAACCAGACCAGTTTGGGCATACGCTTTATTTCAGGAGTGGCCGGAACTTCCGTTGCCGTAGTCGGATAAACTAATTCCAGCAACATCGCCTTTTCCAATAAACGAAAAGCCTCTCCCACTTCCCGAGCATTATAAGACGAACCAGCAAATCCTCCTAAAGTTATAATTTGTCCAGCTTTATGCCATCCTTCTTTTAATATAAAGCGAATCACTTCCGGAAGTTGTTTTCCCAAAGCATATTTTTCCACATCATCCCGGTAGCCTTGCAAAAGAGTTTCATAAGTGGACTCCAAGGATAAAATATCCCTGCGCTCCGCATAGAGTTGCACAACTTCCGGCATACCTCCAATCAACGTATAGATATTAAACAATAACATCAAACGATCATGGAAAGCGAGAGTGATTTCAGGCTTATCTAAAACGGATAATAAAGGTTCTTCTCCAACAGCACCCAGAAACTCGCGAAATGAACAAGGACGCAATGCCATATATTGCACCCTTCCCACCGGAAATGAAACACGTACATCTATCAGGTTTTCTAATAATGAACCGGCAGCAATTACATAAATATCAGGTAATTCTTCATAGAAATAGCGTAATAACGCTACTGCCTTTGCTGAATTTTGAATTTCATCAATAAAAAGTAATATAGTTCCTTCATTCCTTATCTTTCCACAATGTGCAAAAAATAAAGGCATCAAATCTTTTAGAGATACATTCAACTCAAACAAGGATGCTGCCTCCCGTTTCTCCAAATTCAAATACAGGTAATTGTCAAACTGCTTTCCAAATTCGTTGACTACCGTTGTTTTACCGACTTGCCTTGCTCCACGCAATATCAAAGGCTTTCTATGCGTATCGTCTTTCCATCTTTCCAGATGAAATAAGATATCTCTTTTAAACATAAACCACAAATTTATTGATTTTCAGCAACAAAGTTATAAAGAATTTCCAAAGATGGGGCAAAATACCATTGATTTTGTTTCAAAGATGGGGCAAAAGTCTATCGTTCATGTTTCAAAAATGGGGCAAAGCCACCTAATACTGTCGTAAATATGGGGCAAAAAGAACGTATTTACAATCAGCTAATCTACAAATTAGACGACTTACCATGTACTAACTCCAATCGTACATCGTAAATCGTCTAATCGTAAATGAACTTAATCGTAAATTATTTTTCTACTTCACGTCGAATGCAGCATCAATCAACGCTTTCAAGTTCAGATAATGACTTCTGTATATTCCACTGGAAGCATTTGCCGCATTGGTCAGGTCTCTTCTAAGATCAGTCAACTGTCCGCGTGCAATAGTCGGTGCTTCAGAAGGGAAATCGAAAGCTACGAGCGAATAACCACCCAGACTTCCGAGCGAACCGGAACTGTTCTTCGGTTTATCAAGCATTCCAATCAACGCATTGACATAAGTCTTTTGCAAACTACGTTGGGAAGCATCCGGTTTCTTTCCTCCTTGCATATCGCTCCAGATACTCTTCTTCAAATCACGGAACAAATCGTTGGCTGTGTATGCCTTCGCTCCGTTGACCAGTTCGTTGTCCGTCATCTTATCAAGTGTGCGGCTGCTAAGCAGTTGTTTCAATGTACTGCTCTGTACACGGTAGATCGAATTGAAAGTATTGATACCAGTTCTTTCGGACAGTTTATCATCCATCAGCCAGGTCGGTGTGGTAAACAGTTCCTTGTTCAGGAAGTCGACCGCTTTCTTCTGAATATCCTTCGGAACATATTCCACCGCTTTCATGTCTGTCTGTTCCACAGAAATCGGATTGTGGTAGATACCGGCCACATTGGTAGCCACATGGCCCATGTACAAGTCGAATTGTCCCACCACATTCTGATACAAACGGACAGCTTTCATATAACCCTCATTCGGTTCATAAGTCCAGTTCATGATTTCAGGCATCACACGTTTCAGGTTTTTGATTCCATACGAGCTTGCCAGCATGGCATCATCTCCCAAATCTTCACTCTGGTTGCGGGGATCGTTTCTGTCGAGTTCCGTTCCGAACGTATAGCGTTTGTCCTCCCGCAGCTTCTCAATGATCCACTTATTCAAATGAGGTATTTCGGCTTCCGCCGTTTCATATTCAGGCATCCAACGATAGCCCCATTCAATCGCCCATTTATCATACATACCGATACGGGGGAATATTCCCGAACGTGAAACGTTGTCTTCCGGCTGTGCCACATAGTTGAAGCGTGCATAGTCCATGATAGACGGTGTATGACCGTTGGCTTCCACCCATATTTTGTCTCTAAGTTTCTCTACCGGGACGGTATTGGAAGAACCGAAGTTATGACGCAGTCCTAATGTATGTCCCACCTCGTGGGAAGATACAAAACGTACCAGTTCGCCCATCAGTTCATCGTCGAACATCGGTTTGCGTGCTCCCGGATCAATGGCTCCTGCCTGCACGATGTACCAGTTGTAAAGCAGGCTCATCACATTGTGATACCAGTTGATATGCGTTTCAAGAATTTCACCGCTGCGAGGGTCGTGCACGTGAGGTCCGCTTGCGTTCGGAATATCGGAAGGCTTGTACACGATAGCCGAATGGCGGGCGTCTTCCAAGCTCCAGGTAGGATCGTCCGTCGGTGCTTCTTTGCCGAAGATTGCATTTTTGAATCCTGCTTTCTCAAAAGCGGCTTGCCAGTCGTTCACTCCCTGAATAAGGTACGGAACCCATTTCTTCGGAGTGACAGGGTCGATATAAATGATAATCGGTTTCTTTGGTTCCACCAATTCGCCACGCAGGTATTTCTCGCGGTCTTCGTCTTTGGGTTCGAGACGCCAGCGGGTGATATTCGCTTTATACTTCACTCCTTGCGGATTCTCGTCAAAATCCTTATAGCTCACAGCAAAGTAACCTACCCGGTCGTCGTGCAATCTCGGTTTCATCGGTTCCTTGGGAAGTAATAGCATAGAGCTGTTCAGTTCGTAAGTCAACGGAGTGGTAGAGGTGGCAAAGAAAGCTGCCAGCAGTTTCTCAAGTCCACTGCCTCCTCCTTTCTTCCGCTGGAAGGTACGCACGGTACGTATTTCGATGTTTTGCGGAAAGGCTTTCAGTGTGTCGATATAACTGGCGTCGTCTACCATGCTGCTCGCTCCGATGTTGTCTTTCACCCGGCTGGTGAATGAAAACATTTCGTTGTCCTTACGGATATAGTCGGTCATGTCGATCACATAGTTGGTAGTTTCTCCTTCTTTACGGACAGTTTTCAGCGGGAAGGTGGCCACAATGGGTTGAACATTGGAGTTCAATACGGCCTGATACATACCCAGTGTATCAGCAGAATGTTCGAGATAAGAGATTTCACGCACGAACAGTTTGTCGCCGCGTCCTTTCTCGAAACGGATCACTTCGTCGCTGATGTAATCTCCCGGATAGCCTACTTTACGTTTCTGCGCGTCTACCGGTGCTTTCACAACTCTGTTCACAATCAAAATATCACGTCCGAAAAGAGAGTCGGCTATTTCGAAGAAATATTTACCATCTACGTAATGCACTTTAAAAAAGCCGTCCATTGTTTTGGCTTTGCCGGTGATTACTTTTGCGTAAGGTTGCAGAGCATCTTTCTTACTCTTGGCAATGGAGTCAGCCTTGGCTTTATCCACCGCTTCCGTCTTGCTCTTCTTTTTCTTCTTTTTCTTGAAGATGTCCGTCGATTGTGCTCCGGCCAATGGAACGATCATTGCCAGAATCATCAGAATTGAAACTAATTTCTTCATGCTTTCTTTTTTAATATTTATATACAGATACAAAGATAATAATTATTCGATACCGGCAATGCCATACATATTTAAGTTGTTGATACTAGACATCTTTTCATTCGGTTTGCCTGAAATAGTATATTCCTGTCCATCAATTGTCAAAGTAAAATTATAGGTATAAGTTAGCCCTGTTTCAAAAGGTACGGCAATCATCATATAACAGGTCTCCAAACTGGCACCAAAATACCCGGCAGTTATCTCGAAGCCGCCATTAGGAAGATTATAAGTAATACTGTTTATCGGAGTACCGGAAATTTTACCTGTCGACAAATCTACAGTTGCTCCATCTTCGTAGGCAATCGGATGGTCACAGCTCACCACCACTTTAGTAAATTTCTTACCGACAAAAGAATCCGGGCATCCCGCACCCGGTAAAGTGATTTGAGAAAACAATGGTTTGAATTCTCCCAAAGAAACAGTTGCAGCAGAATAGCTAGATGTAGTAGCCGAAGCATAAGCAAAGCTATAATTACGATGCGGCATAAACTCTGATTCATAATACTCCTGCACAGCTAAGTTGGGCAAAGCGACAGCCTTATAATCTTGTGAAGCTGCGTTATAGGGCGTATAGGCATAAATAGTGTGATCGCCACCCTTAAATCCTGCAGCAAGTTCGGAAGAAGGATTCAGCGTAATATCTTCAGTCACACGACTATCACGATCATATACTATATACGTTTTACCATCCAATTCTGTAGTAGTAGCCACCGCTACTTCCGACGGAGCATACGGCAAGTTATCCTGCGGTTTGCCATCGGACAACACATATATTCCTATCTTGTCCGCTTCAATCCATCCCTGGCTTCCATGGGAATACACATTATAAGCACCGGAAACAGCAATTTTCCCCACTACGGGAATATCTGCATCTTCTTCTTCACCATCGTCACTGCTGCAACTTACTGAAGACAATACTAAAGCTACACAAGCAGCAAAATAAAACAGTCTATTTTTCATACTTTTCTCGTTTAAATGATTAATTATTTACTGATAGGTTATTTTCTTTTTCCAATTAATATTCTCCTTCATAGTTCGTGCACCATACCATGCCTTTCACATCGCCAAACCCGCTAAAAGTCTTCAATTCCAAATCGGGAGCAAAACCTTCGAAGAGACGTACCATCTGGCTCGTGTTTACATCGATGATGGCGATATCCCCATTTTCCTGCGAAAGTGCCAGCCGGAAATTCGGATCAGTGCTATTTCCCCCATAGCCATAAAACTCACAAACAACAGGACTTCCACTGATGCCGGTGATACAGCTGCCTGCTGTGTAAGCCAGCATATGGCTGCGCATCTGCATACTGTATATATAGAGATTCTTATCTCCATCGGTAAAGTAGAAATAAGGGTTCTTTTCAAAATTGGAGGACATCTTAATGACACTTTGCGGAGTCAATAAGGAGCTGCCGCTGAATCCGTATTGATCCGTACCGGTTATCAGGTGAGAGTTATTATCCATGTCTTTTACGGCAAACTCGTGCAAATCATAATTTCCGGTTCCCTGCACGTCAATCAGCGACACGTAGTTTGACCAAAATGTCAGCCCGCCGTTGGAGGCTACATCTTTCTTTTCGTAAGCCCCTATTGCCAGGCAGCGGGTTCCCGCTCCCATATTGTTCACCCGCAACACACCGGAGGGAACTTCCAAATCCTGATCGTATGTTTTGAAGTAGACGATGGCAGGAGTATAAACTGCTCCCCACTGCGGATAATGTGTAATGCCGATAAAACGGGCATTTTGCTCATCATACAAGATACAACGTTCTTCGTCGGCACACCAATAAGTGACGTTGTGGAACGGTGCGAAACAGGTGATACGGCTACCTCCCTCAAACTCATACGGCATGGCGCCGTACTTCCCGTAATAAGGAATCGCTTTATTGTCAGTGCCTACGGCACGGATATACACTTCCCCCTGTTCGGAGCAAATCACGTAATATTCTTCCTTGAATGCGAAGTCCATTATCTTCAAGCCTTCCGGCTCTTTACGGTTTTCAAATTCGTGGGCAAGCCACATGTCTTTTTGCAACGAATTGCCATCTAGCGTGACACTTCCACTACCCTGATTTATCAGGATTTTCGGCAAACCTGACACGTAGGAACCGGAGATAGAGCCTAATACATAATAGTAATAGATCCCGAGCGGGTCTGTACCCAGACCATCTTCGATGATGTTTTCTACATCGTGCGTAGCCCGGAGGCCGGGATTGATGAAAGATAAAGAAGATTTTCCGTCTCCTTTGTTGGAGAGAATCATCCAGCCCCAGTCGAAACTGTTCTTTCCCGTCAAGGTATATTTATTGCTGATGTATGTTTCATTCGTTTCCTTATTGATGACTTTCAGTATCAGTTCGTACGTTCCGCCTTTTTCGAACTGATACTTCAGATGATAACCTGTGTAGATCAGTTCACGGTTCAGATACCATTGAACGGTGAAAAGTTCATCAACATTCCCGATGTCCGTTGAGAAGTTGATGGGCGCATCCATCTCGAAAAGGTCGCCTACCATAAACGTGTAGTCCGATGAAGCGGAGTTCACAAAAGAAACTTTGGTAGAGTTTGTATAGTCATAGTTTCCCAAATCGTCATAACAGCCGGTTATCACGAGAAGCTGCAGGATTGAAATGAATAGTATTGTTTTTCGCTTCATAATTTATTATCAGTTATCGAGAATGGTTTCATACAGCGGTGTCACTCCGTCTGTATCATAATATTGGTAATTGCCTTGCTGCCACTGGTCTTTCCACCAGGCCTTGAAGTCGGCTATCAGGTTGACAAACTCAATACCGGTGTATTTATCCAATGATTCGAGTATCTCACCATCCATGAAAATGATAAAAACACGGTATTTCATATCCGAATAAGTACCCAGATTGGCTGCCGAACTCTGGTTCCACCAAACAGGTTGGGAAATCCGGTCGGTCACTTGAATCGTGACGTGTTTGTATTCTGCCGGACCCACCAGACAGTTTTCCACTGCATCCAGTGAAAGGGTAAGGGTGTAGTCTGTGTTGAGCAGGTCTTCATTGCGATAGACGGTGACTTCGTAGGTGTCTTCCGCCAGTCCGCTATGGAAGATGCCGGAGGTCAAAGGGGCATAGTCGATGCCGGAACGGGCGGTGCTTTTCTCTCCCACTGCGGAAATATCACAGGTGGCATTTTCTTCGAGCAGGTAGCCAAGAAGTGTCATTTTCACTTTCACGGTTCCTTCTCGAAGCAAGGGTGCATCTGTAGCAAAGTTGAATGTTATTTTCTGTGGAGACTTATCGCTCATGTAAGTAAAATAGACGTAATTGTCTCCATTATAAACGTCCAGCTGCTCTTCACTGCAAGAGGTGAGAACGAACAGCAGGCAGAAGATGGTATATGTCAATATTCGTTTCATCTTATCCGGGCATTAGTTGGTTGTTTCACTGGTAGGCAATGGAAGTACATAAGAACCTGTCATGTTGATTTCTCCTTCCTCGTCGGAATCGGGCACGGTGGAGAGGTTCATCCGTTTGTAGGTGTAGAAGGTTCCACCTTCGCCTATCATTTCTTTCCGTATATCGAGCAGTATTTCGGCATCCAGTTGTTCACGGGTGCTGACTGTCAGACTAAGGGTACGTTCAGCTCCACGGGCTTTTCGAACTGTTTCGAGGTAGTTGATTCCTTCGGTTATCTTGCCATTATAGCTACTGATCTCCGCCAGGATATGACAGATTTCACTGAACCGGATCACTGGTATCATCGGATTCTCCATTGCTTCTACTACTGATTCTACGGAAGGGTTATACTTCAGTGTGTAATACTTCGACTGGGTTTCATTGGTAGTCCCGATTAGGTAGGTGAGCCGATAGTCGGTATATACGCCCGTATTGTCCGAAGCAAACAGGGAAGGGATATTTGCCAACGGCAAACGGGTGGTTGACGAAGAAGAGGAAGAGCCCCATACGGCCTGTTCATAATCCGTAGCCAGCTGTTTCTTGTACAAGCCGAACAATATGTCGTGGGAGACTTTTGTATATCGGGAATTGAGATTGCAGGTAATGTTCTCTCCTTCTGTAAAGCCTATCCACCGTTTCTGCTGGTAATAGGTGTTGTAAAGTTCTTTGGCGGCTGTCTCGGCATTCTTGTAGTAGGCAGGACCGGCATAGATGCAGACACGGGCTTTCAACCCCAGCAATGCCAGATAGTTGAAGCGGATGCCACGATACCAGAAGAATGCTCCCATATCGTCTATATAGGAACCGGAGTTGAAGCGGTAGCGGGCATTCCATTCGGGAGTAGGTTCGTACATTTGTGAAGCGTACATCGCTTCGGGATGGTATTCGGTGTCAAACTTACGCAGAATGTCTTCCGCTTCGAGCAGGTCTTTCAGGACTTTCTCGATAAAATCGGTAACGGTACATTTTTCTACCACTGCGGCTTCGTATTTATCGCGGTAAGGAAGATAGGCGCCCGAAGGATTGGTTGCCGTTGCAGGAGCAAACAAGCGAAGTAGGTCAAAATGCATCATGGCTCTTAATGACAAGGCTTCGGCGTAAATGAGGTTTTTCTCTTCTTCTCCGTATTCGAACAAAGAGATGTCCGTGGGCCGGATGTTCTCGATGAGCTTGTTCAGGTTGGCTATCACTTTATAGCCTTTTTCCCAGATAGCTGTCACGACGGGTTCGGTGTCGACCGTGTTATAGATAAGTTCGGAAGCGTCGGCATACATCGGAGAGATGGTTCCCGCCTTTTGATTGTATTGCTGGGAGATGGCACTAAGGAATCCCCAGCTTAGTTGCTTACCGTAAAGTTCGTCGGACGCCAGATTGGTGTAGATACCATTCAGGGCATTCCGGTAGCCGAAACCGGTGGAAAACAGATCGTCGTCGGCTATCGCATTTTCTGGTGTTACGTCCAGCCAGGCATTGCAGGAAACGGCTAACATTCCTGTCAGGGCTATTAGTATATGGCTGATTAGTTTCTTCATTTGTATGGTTAGAATATGATGTTAGTAGTCAGATTGAATGAACGCGAATAAGGATAATCCAGTCCCCGTTCCTGACGGATGGTAGACCAATAGAACAGGTCGTTCATCGTGAACGAAAGACGCAGGCCGGACAGATGGAGTTTCTTTAATTGTTCGGGACGGAAATTGTAGCTCATTGTCAATGAACTCCATTGCAGGGTATTGTTTTTCTGTACAAAACGCGAAGATGCGCCGGTGGTGACATTACGGTCACGAATATCTTTCATGGTGGTTATGTCTCCCGGTTTCTGCCAACGGTCGAGCAATACCCGCTTATCTACATTGTCATTTTTAATGTCGGCATTCTCTACATAGGAGACGAGGGTATTGTTGTAAGCATCTCCACCAAAAGTATAGAGGAAAGAAGCAAACATGGATAACTGTTTATAGGACAGGGTATAACCGAATGAGCCTTGTCCCTTGGGAGCTGTATCGCCAATAATGGTCCATTCGTCGGCAGACCATACATCGGTAACGTCACCATTCCGGCGAAGGTAGATTTCTTTGCCGTTTGTGGGGCTGATTCCCAATGACTTCATCCCGTAGATAGAGGTCAGAGAGGCTCCTTCGTAATATTTCAGGTATGTTTTAGCATATTTTGAATCGGAGCTGCTTTCGGGGTTATATCCGCTGAACAGTTCTTCCACTCTTTTATTATAGTCGCGCATTGCCTGGGAGATTTCAATAATCGTGTTTTTGTTTCTTGCAAAGCTGCCGTAGAGCTGGAAGAGCCAGTTTCTGTCACTGTAAAGTCGTGCCCGCAGTTCCAGTTCGACGCCGGTGTTTTTCACCTTTCCCATGTTTTCTTTGTAGGAGGTGAATCCGGTAGAGGAAGGGATGGTATAATCGGTTATCAGGTCGATGGTACGCTCGTCGTAGGCAGAGGCTTTCAGATAGATTTTATCGTGCCACAGTCCGATTTCAACTCCATAGTCGAGGGTGTATTTACGTTCCCATTTCAGGTTCGGATTTCCCATCTGATAGAGGAATACACCGTAGCCTGTGGGATACCAGCTGTCTGTTTGCAGCTGATACATATCTTTGGCCGAATAGAGGGAGAAGTTGGTCTTTCCGGTCAGTCCGTAGGAGGCACGGAACTTCAACATGGAAAAGAGTTCATTCGACTTCATAAAATCATAATTATGAATGTTGATTCCTGCTCCTGTTGACCAGAACATGGACCATCTTTTATCGGAACCGAATTCGGAAGAACCGTCGATACGTCCTGTAAGGTCGGCGAGATAGATATTGTTGTAGGTGTAGTTGGAAGTGAGCAAGGCTCCTACCAAGCGGGTGGTATTATCGGAGCTGCTGGGCTTTCCGTATACTTCTGCCGCATAGTTTGAAGAGACAAGGTCGCCACCCGGAAATCCCCGGTAACGTGTTTCGGAAGCAGTGCTCTGCGTTTGTCTCATGTTGGAGGACAAGCAGATATTGAGATTGTGTCCCTTGAAGGTATTGTTGTACATGAGTGACAGGCTTCCGTCTATCACTGTTCTCTTTTGTGTGGATTCTGTTTTTTCACCATTGATGTTGCCTGTACTGGCTGAATAACTGGCCGATGCGGGATCTTTGTACAGATCACCGGTAGAATTTCTCATCAGGACGGAAAACTGACCGCGCAGACGCAGACCGTCGGTGATACGCCAATTCAGACTAAGGTCATCGGTTACTTCATCATAACCGGAATGGTCGAAGCTGTTGTAGAAGTTGATTTCGTACAGTGGATTTACTTGTGTGCCGCTAGCCCCGTCGAACTTTTCGAGACGGCGCACATAATCGCCATTTTCATCATACAGACGCATATAAGGAAGTAAATGGGAGTAATCGCTGAATGAATTGAAGGGGACATCTGTACTTTTGTTATAAGTGTAGGTCACTTTGTTCTTTATTTGTAGTCCGCCAATGCGGTAGTCTACATAAAAAGCGGCATTGGCATTCTTACGGGAAGAGTGTTTCATCACTCCTTCCGTTCCTCTGAATCCCAGTTCCACTCCCCAGCGCACGTCGTTTTCTCCACCGTCTATGAAAACGGAGTGCTTATGGTTCAGAGCTGTGCGCAGTCCTTGAGAAAGCCAATAGGTATCGACACCTGTCAGTACATTATTGAGTCGTTGGTAGTAACCGTTGGTATAGGGGGCTATTTCCGGGGTGTTGCTGTCATATAGTCCTGCCAGGCGTTCGGTTTCCAGCTTCTCACGGGCATTCATCAGATTGTAGGAGGATAAATCCGGCAGTTCGGCAGAAAGTACTCCGGAATACTGTACACGGAACTTTCCGGCTTCAGGCGCACGCCGTTCAATGACAATTACTCCGTTGGCCGCACGTGAACCGTACATGGCAGTGGCGGCAGCATCTTTCAGGATATTGATGCTATGGATGCTATTCATATCGAGGTCGTATATCTTTTCTACATCGACTTCAAAGCCGTCCAGTATGAAGATAGGCAGGTTGGAATTACCGCTTAGCACTTCCCGCGAAATGGAGGAGGTGGAGGTCTGCCCAAGTGTCGTTTCTCCGATACCGGTCTGACCACGCAAGACGAATTGAGGCAGGCTGTTGGGATCGGAACCTGCAGCCAGATTCTCCTGTATTCTGAAAGAGGGATCGAAAGTCTGAATGGCCGAAATCAGGTTGTTCGGGTTGACTTTTAACAGGTCTTCTTTCTCTATCTTTGTGGTATTTCCTGTGAAACTTTCTTTCTGTATGGAGTTATAGCCGGTTACAATCACTTCCTGAATACTTTCGGTAGCTTCTACCATCTGCACATCGACTTTCTGCCGGGAAGTGACTTTGATTTTACGGGTTTCGAAACCGATGTAGGAATAGATAACCAGACCGCCTTTTTCGGGTAGAGTCAATACATAGCAACCGTTTATATCGGTAATTACACCAGTAGAATGACCATCCAAACGAATCGTCACTCCTACCATCGGTTCTTTAGAGAGTTTCTCAATCACCCGGCCATAAACATAATTTCCGTGTGGAGGAAGAAGATATGTCTCTTTTGAATTATTTTTGTTTTGGGCTATTGCATTAGTAGATAGTGATAAAATGTATACAAACAATAAGATTCTATTCAAAGCCCCGGAATTTAGCTTTTGCATAACGGATATATATAGTTATTACACCCGCAAAAGTATTCTTATATGATAGACGGAGCAATCACGAATTTTAGGTATTTTACACAACTATTATACCAAAATATAATTAAAGCAAAATCTTTTTGCTTCTGTTTAGGTATTAATCAATAGCAAAAAGAATAACTGCATCATTTATCCTCTATCAAAAGGCAAATGATGCAGCTGTCGGTTATATCTGTTTTTTTATAATGCCAGACGGTATATCTCTTTGCTGTCCTGTTTCGCTAATTTGACATAGTTGCCTACCAATTCACCTTTATTCCGGTGCAGACTATCTGCAAGGCGGTCGATGTCGGGATTCTCAATGCCAAGTTCTTTAAAGGTCACAGGCAGGCCGATGGAAGTAAAGAAGGATTTCAGACGGGAAATTCCTTCAAGGGCTACCGCCTTTTTATCGTCTGATTCTGCCACTCCCCACACTCGGATGGCGTATTGGGCTATCTTATCCACATTGTGTTCTGTCATCCATGTCATCCAGGCAGGGAAGATTACGGAGAGTCCGGCACCATGAGTCACGTTATAGATGGCGCTGATTTCATGTTCGAGGAAGTGGGAAGCCCAGTCCTCTTCACAACCTACACCACAGGTTCCATTGTGGGCGATCGTTCCGCACCACATCAGATTGGCACGGGCTCCGTAGTTTTCGGGGTCTTTCATGACGGTAGTTGCCTCTTTGATGATGGCAAGCAGGGTACCTTCGCACAGGCGATCGCCTATTTCTACATCTTTCGTGTTGGTGAAATAGCGTTCCATGATGTGTGCCATCATATCGGCAATGCCGCAGGCGGTTTGGAAAGGAGGAAGTGTGTAGGTCAGCTCGGGGTTCATCACGGCAAAAACAGGACGTAGTACACCGGGAGCACGGAGGCTTAATTTCTGTAAGCCATCGACTTTCGTGATGACGGTGTTACCGGAACCTTCGCTTCCGGCAGCAGGAATCGTTAACACAACGGCTACTTTCAATGCTTTCGTCACAATGGCTTTTCCGATGTAGAAATCCCAGAAATCTCCGTTATAAGGAACTCCGGCTGCAATGGCTTTCGCCGTATCAATCACAGAGCCACCACCAACGGCGAGCATCATGTCTACGTTTTCTTTCCGGCAGAGGTCGATTCCTTCATACACTTTCGTGTCTATCGGGTTAGGCTGTACACCACCCAGCATGCAATAGGGAATACCTACTTCCTGCAATGATTTCTCAACACGGGCCAACAAGCCGCTACGTATCACGGAACCGCCACCATAAACAATCATTATTTTGCGTGCACCGTATTTCTGTACTAACACTCCGGTCTGCGCTTCCGTATCCCGACCGAACACGAATTCAGTAGGGCTGTAAAAGATAAAATTATTCATTGTCGTTTTCTTTATAGGTCTTTTCGTCAGTCTTTTCTATAGATCCAAATAGAACTCCTTTGACAAGTTTTTCTATAAGTTCTTTTATAGAGCCCTTCATAAGAGTCTTTATAGATCAGACAAAGTTATAAATTTAAGCAGAATATCTTTCTTTTGATTGTTTAAAATTTCCTACTTTCATTAGTACAAGTCCGATTACAATCCAGACCATTTCGCGTACACGGGTAATCAAAGCGGCATAGACTCCGTAAGCTCCGGAAAGGGAAAGGCCGCCTACGGCGAGGGCAAAGCCACCTTCACGACCTCCCAATTGCATAGGCAGGAAAAACAGCAGATTAGCAAGTAAAGAAGAGAAAGCCGCAATCAGGCAGCAGTCGGCAAAGCTGACATGGGTGGTCAGCACGTTCAGTATCAGCCATATTTCAAGACAACTGACTACACGGGCGGTATATTCCAGTAAGAGGGCGCTATAAAAGGTTTGTTTCTTTTGTTGGTGGAGAAGGGCAATTTGTTTGTCTATATTCTCCAACTTCTCTTTATGCGCGTTTGCAAAATGAAATACTTTCTTTTTCAGAAAAGGAATACGACCACCCATACGGACAAAAGCCACAGCCATCCCCTGCCGATAGCCTTTCATAAAAAGAATAACAATCAGCAAGCAAAAGACAGTAATAGCTCCTAAGATTATCCCCATCATCCACCCCACCGGATAGAGACAAACGTAAAGCAACACTGAACTTAACCAAAAGCAAAAGTGGGAAAAGATATGCATCATCACATAAAGAATCACGGAAGAGGTGGCGCGTTCTATTCCTATATAGGGTTTCAGCTCCATAATGCGATATGGTTCGCCTCCCATCAGCCCAACAGGAGTCACGTAATTAAGCGCAAAACCTGTTACTGTGAATTTGTAGAGCCGGACAAATGAAAACCCCGTCTTACCACCACTACGGATGATGATGTACCACGATACTGTATTAATAAGGTAGACAAACAGCCATAGCAACAAAACCAAAGGTAAATATACCCCTGCACGCTTCAAATTCAGCCAAAGCTCCTGATAATCCATATCAAAAGTGAATATCATTATCAGAACGGCAATGATACCAAAAGCGAGAAATATATTACGGTACTTGTTCTTCACTATTTGTGAGACTTATATCTATTTTTTATATGGGTATATATCTGCTTTTATATGAGTATATACTTGCTTTTTGTATGGGTATATATCTCACTTTATTCACATATAATCTTACTTTATATACGTATAATATCTTTCGAAGAATCTTTTGAACGCCGGGATTCTCATCAATATGTATTCGAATACCAGCCAACCGATTAACGCGCAAGAGATGCCAAGTAATACATCAATGATATAATGATGGCATGAATAAATAGCTGTTCCCCAAATGCCGACCATGATAATAGAGAAAAGAGTAACCACATACCACCTGCATTTACCAATAATGGCATACACCAATGCAACTACCATATAGGCCGCGTGCAGTGAAGGCACTGCCGCAAAAACATTAGCATTACGCCCGTAGATAGAATCAAAGATGGTTACTCCGAAGAATGCATCAAAGCGTCCCAATCCTGCAACATTACCCGGTGTGTTTAATATCGGTTCGAAACCGTAGTTGATGGCATACCAAGGCGGAGCGGCCGGATGAATATAATAACCGGCAAAACCAATCAAATTGACAAACAAGAATACTAACGCAAAGCGAAGGTAGGTTTTTCTTTCCTTCTTGAAATACAGGCAAAGACCGAACAGGATGGGAACGGGAACCCAACAAAGGTAGAAGATTCCGGCAAAAACGTCCGCTATCGGCCAGTTGTGTGCAGCGAAGTATTCGCAGAGCCATAATGACTGTCACAGTCAGGGCTTCTCTCTTCGACGGCATTTGAATATTCTTTATCATTATAATGTTTTGATTAGACAACTAGACTATTTACTATTGGACTATTTACGATGTACTATTTAGGATGTACGATGTAAATAGTAAATCGTCCAACAGTAAATTAATTCATTCTTTCATCGCTTTGTAACAATGTCTCACACGAGCAAATGCCGTGATATTGGCAAACAGGGCAACAAAAGCCAGAGGAACAATCATAATCAGGATTGGTTCGAAAACGGTGATATCTTTGAAAACGCCACAGAACAAAGCTCCGAGACTGGTCAGCACTACGCGTTCCGGACGTTGCATGAATCCGACTTTACATTCAATTCCTAAGCCTTCGGCACGGGCACGCACATAGCTTACCATCAGTGAGCCGATTAGTGCCACAAATGCAATGAGTGCATAAAGGAAATAATCTTTCATTGATAAATAGTAACAGATACCAAAGAAAGTCATCAATTCACTATAACGGTCGAGTACTGAATCGTAAAGCGCACCGAACTTGGAACTCATGTTGCCTAGGCGAGCTACACGTCCGTCCATCATATCGAACAGTCCGGCAAACAAAATCACACCTCCTGCCCAGCCGATAATGGCCAAATCGTTCTGTCCGCCATATATGCCGGCATATACAAACATACCTGCCGCTACTACATTCAGGATAAATCCGGTAGTGGTGATAAAGTTAGGAGTGATTCCTATTTTAATCATTCCGCGTATCAGGGGATTGATAATCTTATAAATCAACTGTTGTAAATAATCTCTGTAATTCATCTGTTTAAATCTGTTTATAGCTATTTTTATCTAAATCTTCTGTTTTCTCAATCTGTATATATCTAATTCTTTCGTTTTCTCATCAGTCTTTTCAATCCGTTTTTCAGTTTCTTTTTCCGAACAAACTTCTTATATCTATATTCCGGTAAACAAAAAAGCGTTGCATATTATAGTTCCAGAACAGTGCCACGATGACTGCCACTACCACTTTAGGAATAATGAAAAAATCTCCGAAATACAGGCTAAGTGTGTTGCGTACCCAGGGAATCTTCGCTAATGATTCCGTCAGTGCATACGTTCCCCACGTATTGAGCCAAACACTGCAAACCCATACAAGGATAAATTTTACAGCAACGTGTGTTTTCTTTCCTTTCGATTTAAAAGTCCATTTATAGTTGATAACGCAATTAACGATTCCTCCATAGATAGCTCCCGCCAGGGTGGCATATACATAGTAGACATCAAACAGCCTGACCAGAAGAATCGTAACGAGAAAGTCTGCAATAGTTGCCATTTGAGCAGAAAGCTGCGCCCTCAAAAACATGAAGATGCCGCCTTTCTGGGAAATCATCCGTGCAACTTTTTTCAGCCAATCACCCATCTCGCTCCCACTAACAATATAAAACTATACACTCCCGCCAAAACATCGTCCATCATGACCCCTACTCCACCTTTCAGGCTTTCCATACGACGTATGCCCAACGGTTTGGCTATATCAAAGATACGGAACAGGGCAAAAGCCGCAATCACGTACCAAAACCATTTGTCATCATTGGGAACAGCCAACAACGGTATCCACACTCCCACCATCTCATCTACTACCACACGCGAAGGATCTTCTCCCCAATAAGTCTCCAGCTTATCGGCAGCCCAAATGCCGGCGAATATAAATACAATCACCAAAGCGGCAGTCAGCCATAATACCCAAGAGAAAGGAAGGAGAAAATAAAGTGCAATCCAAATGAT
>PPYE01643689.1_pt1 | contig 22203 bp, 17 predicted proteins | sample 1559881 | NCBI WGS metagenome assembly PPYE01 (sample SAMN08240022, study PRJNA423297) | Human gut metagenome, whole genome shotgun sequencing project.
TTGGGAATCAACACCGTCGGGTCAGGCACAGAACCATCAGAAGGACGAGCCCCACTCTTGTAACTAAATTCCGTGTTCTCCTGGCGAAGAATAACCGTCACAATCCCGCCATTTTTCTCATCTTTCCACGCAAGGTAGTGACCGACCCCAGGTACCGGACTGGCATAGTCATACACCAACACAAAACCCAGTGGATTCAAATGAGCATTCCCCCACTCAACAACCTGCCCCACATCACGCGGACCACACTGAACACGCTGACTCTCAATCCAATACTCTAGAGCGGGATAGCTCTTCCTCGTTTCCATCTCGCTAGGGCTGCTACGAGCCACGTAATACGGTGAATCACCAACAATTTCGTCTCTGAAACTCAAAATCCCCGGCTCAACCTCACGCTGGAATACCTCAACCGACTGACGCTTCTCCGCCCACTCACTGCCATCAGTCTTTGGAAATTCAGGTGCGTCCCTATCAAAATCCCAAATACTGGGAAGACTAGGACTCACGTATCCAGCAATATCCCGAGAATCATTAGGAATCAGCACCGTCGGGTCAGGCACAGAACCATCAGAAGGACGAGCCCCACTCTCATAACCAAAACTCGTTCGATCCCCATTTGTATCGACATCGACTGTTCCGCCATTGTCATAGTCGCGCCATACCAAGCTGCGTGAACCGTCTCTGTAAGTCTTATCCAAAGCAAGAACATAACCATAAGGTTCCACATGTTCACGCATGACCTCGTAGACTGCGTCCACAGATGGTTTCGCTCCATCCGTGTTCTGGCTATAGAAAACCCACTCGTTTTCTCCTCCGGGCTCTACCCTGCTGCCCTCCGAGAAGGGACGCACTCCACCGGTATCTTCAAACAGTGCCTGCCGGGCAGAGAGAATATGCGGTTCCACATCACGCTGAAACGCCTCAATCGACACACGCTTCTCCAAAGGAAGACGCCCATCCATCGACGGCAAACCATCATCATGCAACAACGCATAAAACGAAAACACAAAATAACCCACAGCAGCGCACACAAGCACCGCAACCACACGCCAAAAAAACTTCATGAGCCCGGCTCCAAGCCAGCCATAATTCTCGCCATATCCTTCTGCGTCTCAGTCTTATCCTCTAGATACGTTGAGTGATTACCAAAGGGACCCTGCGGAATTGTGTGGTAGGTTTCCCCCTCTGTTGCGTCACCGCTAATGTGTCTAAATGCTGGCATTTCTGTTGGATTCCGGCCAAAATTGATGTCAGTACCAATTCCTTGAACCATATCTCCAGGATAGGGGACAGCACTGACCCATCGATGTCCTTCCGGCACGCGGTATTCAGCACCAAGTTGAACCCCCGAACCAGGGGAGCCAAACAGTACAAGATCATCAACCACATTGGGCTGGACATGCGATGCTGCAATCCCCGACGTTGTTGAGCCGTAAGAATGACCGAGAAGAGTTAGATGTAATTTTTCCTGACTATCCCTGGGTATCACCCGAAGGCCTTGAAGGAAATTTTCGAGCCTATCCGCACCAGCATTCGCACGATGCGTGTTCGCCACATTCGGGATGCTCAAAGGCGCGTCATACCCCAGCCAAGCAACAGTTGCGTAGTCTATTACTGGTTTATGAGCAACCTTGGAAGCCTCCGATCGTAAGCTCGCTGCTTTTTTGAAATAATCCTCAAGATTACCCCTAACCGTCGTCCCCATCCCCGGAACAAAAACGCCAATATGCTGAGCTTGATTAAAATCACCGATGCCGATAGCAACTTTTAGACGTTCACCACCACGATCACACACCAACAACTTTCGTTCGCGATTCTTAAGAACCCCCTGAAGCACTTTGAGATCTTCTACATCGTCAAGCGCCTTCGTATAGCGATCCGCATAAAAAGGTGAAGTCATTCCCAGATGCACAAGGTCGTCGTAAGTTTGACGAACCCTATCTTCAGCTTCCGCCAGCATTCCGTCAACGAGACTACGGTTCACCTCGTCACGTGTCGCAATATCTACTCCATCCAGATTTCCAATAATTTCGGGATACTTCTCTTTTAGTTTTTTCTTTTGCTGATCACTGAGCGAGCCCCACCACACAGCAATCTGCCTGGGATTCGAGCCAGGCGGAGGAAGTTGAGCTTCTTCGTTATCCGAAGTCTGATATGCATGTTCTGCACCAGCCTCTCCGCTGTTCACTCGCGAAAAGCGAGCTTCCAGCTCACTAATAAAGGCCTCAGCGCGTGAAAGAAGGCTTGCGATCCGGGTGGAAGCGAACTGCAACGCCGGTTCATCGTCTACAAACGGATTATTTCGGCCATAAAACACCATCGGATCGCGCGGAGCTACCACACCTGACGCAGAAATCGTAATATTCGTTGTCCGCTCAATCTCATGAATACTCGCAACATCCGCAGCGATGTCATTAATTTCATGCTCGGCCCACAAGAAAATCTCCTGTAAAGCACGAAGGTCTTCCACCTGACGGCGGGCCGCCTCGATCCGAAAGTGCCCCTGATCACGAGCCGCACTGGCGGTAGCACCCTCGAGATCGAAACCGCCGAGAACACGTGTGAAATCACTCAGACCAGACTTGCAATCTTCTGCGGAGGCTCCCACCTGCTCTGCAAGACTCGTGAAAACTCCAGCATTCCACTTCTGAACCTCTGACCAAGACACCATTGCCGCACCTCCTCGCCGTCGTTGAGGTCAACCTCAGCCTAACGAAGAAAGCTGATTCAGCAAGTAATTTCTCAATACTATTTCGATATTTGAGAAAACAACCTATCGTAGGCAATTCGCGGACATTGGCCTCGTACCGCAATCATCCCGCACGCCTCGAACCCATAAGCCTCCAGTGCTCGGCGCATCGGTCCGTTATCAAGGTGCGTATCGCAGCGCAAATACGGGACTTGTCCCGCGCAAAAGTCCATGACCACGCGAGTGACCCCGCGGCCTCGGACGCTGGCAAGGCGATGGATCACGCCATACTCATCATCGAAGTGCCAAGCCCCATCAATCTGGGAATAGTCCTCTTCCGGCCCGCGAGCGAAACTAAACACTGCCAAAGGCCCCTGTTCATCACAAACAAGGAAACACTCGCCTCGTTCAATATCCCTGAGCGCATCACTGCGGTTGGGGTAATCGCTGGGCCACTGGGTCGGGTTACCGTTCGCCCGCATGAATTCCCGAGCATGATCAAAAGCAGACTCGATGAAATCCAGATCCTCGGAAGTGGCGGGGCGGATGAACATGTCATCAGGGTAGCCCAGGGAACTCACTATCTCGGAAGCACTTCACCACCGGGCACTTCCCTACCCAAACCGATACCCTGCATTTATGGCCAGCGAACATCCCACACGACACGAGCACTTCGGTAAGTACCTTGCACTAGGTATTGGTACCCATGTCTTATGGGGTTTCTTCCCGCTCTATTTCCACCTGCTTGATCCCGCAGGTTCCCTAGAGATCATCGTCCACCGCGCACTGTGGGCTTTCCTTGCGTGCTTCATCGCCTTGGCCTTGACCCGCTCACTGCCGCGAGTGTGGCGCATTGTCCACGACCCCTCGATCACATGGCCTCTGGTCGCAGCGGGATTCCTTGTCGTTATCAACTGGACGACCTATATTTACGCGATCCTCATCGGCCACACGACCGATGCCGCACTTGGCTATTACATCAACCCCCTATTGACCGTTGCTCTGGGCATGATCGTTTTGCGCGAAAAGATCTCGCGTCTTCAGGGAGTCGCATTAGTTTTGGGTGTGATCGCTGTTGCGGTCATTATTGTCGGCCTTGGGCGCCTGCCGTGGATCTCGCTGGCCTTACCCGCGTCATTTGGCCTGTATTCCCTTGTGAAGAAACAGGTCGCACTCAAGGTCCGTCCCCTTGACGGAATGACGATCGAAACTGCAGTGGTCATCCCCATTCTTCTGGGTTACTACATCTACCTTGCCGCGCACCAAGCAACTTCTTTCCATGCGCTTGCTCGCTTGGGAGACGGAGCCATGTCGTGGCAGCTTCACCTGGCTCTTCTAATTGGTTCGGGAATCCTCACCGTCATCCCGCTGCTCACTTTCGCCAAAGCCTCCCAGGGCCTACCTCTTGGACTTCTGGGTTTCTTGCAGTACATCTCGCCCAGCATTCAGCTGATCATCGGCGTCTGCATTTTCCACGAGTACATGGAGCCCACGCGCTGGATTGCAACCGGCATCGTCTGGGTTGCACTGGCTTTGCTCAGCGTGGACGGTCTGCTTAAAGTACGCCGCTCCAAACAATAGCGATCACACCCGCACAGAGCGCTATAAAGGCCCCAATTCCCCACACAAGAGCGGATCCGCCCCTTCCCTGTCCGGGTTCGCGCACGCGTTTGCCATTCGCAAAGGCCTCGAGGTCTTGAAGTGGCCCGCTTTGGCGCGGTTGTGCCCAGCTCCAGTCCACCGTTTCCCCCACTACCGAGGCCGGTGCCTGATCCTGCACCGAGGCGAACTGTCCTGGGACCGGTGCCTCACTCTGCGGCAAGACCTGAGTCTGCGGCGCAGGGCTGCTTTGGGGGATTGGGAAGTAGTCAGCTTGAGGCTGAGAGGGAAATGCTCCACTTGGCGCGGCAACTCCCGAACCGTAGACGAACTGGGGCTCGCGCTGAGCATTCGTATCAATAATCCACTGGCGCAGTTGCGGGTACATACTGGGGTTTTCCAAGAGCGCGGCATGCAAATCAGGGCGTGCGGCGGCAAGTTGCGCAATCAGTTCGGCAGGTAAAGAGGGATCAGCCGCTTGTGCAGGCGTAAAAGCGTTTAAGTCGTACATATCCCTCCTGACTCTTCAAACTACACAGGTTCTTCGCGCGAAGTAAAATTCGCAAAGCGAGCCATGTGCCCCTGGAAAAGCACACGAATAGTTCCCGTTTCACCGTTACGATGCTTGGCCAAAATAATATCGGCTTCACCCGGACGATCTTCAGAATTGTAGTATTCGGGACGATGCAAAAGCATGATGATATCCGCGTCCTGTTCCAGCGAACCGGATTCACGCAGGTCACTCATCATCGGCTTCTTGTCGGTTCGCGCTTCGGGACCACGGTTCAGCTGAGCGACAGCAACAACCGGAATATCTAGGTCCTTCGCAAGAAGCTTGAGGTTTCGCGACAGAACTGAAACTTCCTGCTGTCGAGATTCAACCTGCTTACCCGTTGTCATCAGCTGCAGGTAGTCGACAACAACGAGGCCCAGATTGTGCTGTTGCTTGAGGCGGTGACACTTTGAACGAATTTCCGTCATGGTGACGTTTGCCGAGTCATCAACAAAAATCGGAGCCTCGGAAATCTTGCCGGTTGTTTCAGAAACCTTTCGCCAGTCACGCTCGGTCATTTCGCCCTTCATCATCTTGCTCATAAACACTGAAGACTCAGCGGAAAGCATGCGCATCGCAATATCGTTTTGCGACATTTCCAGCGAGAAGATGATCGAGGTAATTCCATGTTTAATCGAGGCCGAACGGCAAAAGTCCAGAGCCAAAGTCGACTTACCCATTGCGGGACGGGCCGCGACAATGATCATCTGCCCACCTCGCAGGCCACCGGTCATTCGATCAAGGTCAACGAATCCCGTGGGCACACCAGCGAGCTTGCCCTGATTGAGTTCAATCTGCTCCAGTTCGCCCAGAATGTTCTCTGACATCTCTGCCATCGACACGTAGTCAGTTTGAGACTGACGTTCGGCGACTGCGAAGATCTCAGCCTGTGCCTGGTCAACGATCTCATCGACGTCGCCACCGGCATCTGCGTAACCCAGCTGGACAACTCGCGTTCCCGCGGTCACCAGTCGACGCAAGATCGCGCGCTCCTTGACAATTCGCGCGTAATAGCCGGCGTTTGCCGCGGTGGGAACTGCGGCAATAATCGAATGAATATACGAGGCCCCGCCAACCCTGGACAGGTCGCCCTGCCTTTGCAGTTCACCGACCACCGTCACGGCATCTGCGGGTTCTCCGCGCCCCATCAGATCAATGATCGTGTTGTGGATGATTTCGTGAGCGGGTTTGTAGTAATCCGACCCTCGAATTTCCTCGGTGACATCGGCAATAGCTTCCTTGGAGAGCATCATGGACCCCAAGACGGACATCTCAGCGTCGATGTCCTGAGGTGGGGTGCGATCAAAATCTTCCGATGCCATTAAGGGCTCTCCTAGGCGAATTTGTGCATGTGGACGGGATTAGCCTGACGCGTCGATTCGAGCTACCGAACGCAAAGCGCGTACACGCGAGAGTACTGCCAAGTGAGGAAGCGTGCCACCCTCAAGTTCAACACGAATGTGGATGACGTGTGGATATCTTGTGGATATGGCCGCGTGTCATCCACATGTCCTGTGGAAAGGTGTGGATAACAGGCATTTCCCAAGCCCTCTCTCAGACTATCCTCAGTTTTGAGATTCCCTAGAATCACGCCATTTTCCGAGTAAGATCTTTCCACAGATGTGTACACAGACTGTGGATAAAAAGTGAAGCGAGAATCAGTGGATAACGATGACCAGCGCAAACATAAGCCTCAAGCGGAGATTGAAGGTTTACGCGCGTCATATTTTTCTATCCAAGATGAATCGACATCAACTGAAAATGAGCACTCTGAACAGGCTCTATCCACAGATGGATCCACTTCAGTGGATAAACACACACTTACTGAAGCATCCGATCCCATTCCCAGCATCCCTTCAGAAAAGACAGGTGACAGCACCCCTGTGGTGACGAAAAAACCAAGCCTCACCAGACAAATCTTGGCGCTCGCCATCCCGACCCTGGGCGCAACGATCGCACAGCCCCTCTTTCTCACCATTGACTCTGCGATGGTCGGGCACTTGGGTGCAGAGAAAATCGCCGGCATGTCCCTGGCCATGATCATCATCAACACCGTCTACGGAATGTCGATCTTCTTGGCCTACTCGACCACCGCCGAAACTGCCCAAGCAATGGGAGCCGGAAACGAACGCAGGGCACGCGAACTGGGAGTACACGCCATGTGGCTCGCAGCCATCATCGGTGTTTCCTTAGCTCTTCTCTTGGCACTCTGCGGAATTCCGCTGCTTCACGCATTGGGCGCAGCACCCGAAATCATGCCCTACGCCCAATCCTTCCTCTACGCATCCCTACCCGGACTTGCGGCCTCGCTGATCACCATGGCGGCCACGGGTGTCCTGCGCGGAATGAAGGACACCACCACTCCGCTCATCGCGGCTGGAGCGGGCGCAGCGCTGAACATTGGCCTCAACGCCTTCCTCATCTACGGGATCAACCTGGGGATTGTCGGTAGCGGCATTGGAACCTCGATCGTCTCAACAATCATGGCGATCAGCCTGGTCATAATCCTTGCCCGTCCGGCGCACCCCCTGGGAGTCTCCCTGCGGCCCTCACTCACGGGAATTCGCCAATCCGCGCGCGTCGGAGGCCCCCTCTTGGCGCGTTCGGTCGCAATTCGCCTGGCCTTCCTCACCTCGATCTGGAGCGCGACGGCAATCAGCGTCAACGGCCTGGCCGCCTACCAAGTTGTCATGTCCGCCTGGCAAATCCCACTTTTCCTTCTCGATTCCCTTGCGATCGCCTCACAAACCCTGGTCGGTTTCGCTATCGGTTCGGGCGATCGCTCACAGCTGCGCACTCTGCTTCGCACCCTCTCGTGGTGGGGAATTTTTGCGGGGATCATCATCGGCGCCCTGACCGCGGCCCTGTCCCCCTGGATCCCTTCCTTCTTCGTTTCCGAGGCCGTGGTGCGAAACATGGCGATCCCGGCGGTGATCGTCAACGCAGTCTTCTTCCCAGCTCAATCTCACGCCTTCCTGCTCGATGGCGTCCTGATTGGAGCCGGACGCGGAGCATCGCTGGCAAAGGCCGCATTCCTCAACCTGGCGATCCTGCTTCCGGCACTGTGGCTGTTCTCGGTTGCGCGCCCCGCCCTTACAGAAACTCAGGCAGTTGCAGTCCTCATCGGTTTGGTCACCGGTTTGTACATGCTCACGCGCGCGTTGACCAATTCGTGGATCACCTGGTTCTCGCCCAAACACGCGCTGATTCCTCGCCACGAGGCCGGTGCCCAAAGCGCCGAATAAATCATGCTTTGAACTAAGTGACAGGTAGTGACAGAAAACTGAAAAAACGCTAGACTTTGACGCTGGACTGTTTCTACCCACCCGGGCAAGAAATGAGTCCCATGGACACCCATGTGTCCATGTGCAAAAGCCGGTGAAACTCCGGTAATTGCAACGCATGACCCTCCTGTCACGGAAATACCGTGACCGCGAAGACCACAGGAGGTGGGTATCAACGTGCGTGAATACGAACTGATGGTGATCCTCGATCCTTCGATCGACGAGCGCACCGTCGCCCCGCAGATGGAGAAGTACCTCGAGCAGGTCACCGCTAACGGCGGCTCCGTCGAAAAGGTCGACATCTGGGGCAAGCGTCGTCTTGCCTACGACATTCTCAAGCGTTCCGAGGGCATCTACGTCGTCATCAACATGACGACCACCCCCGAAATTGCGCTGGAAATCAACCGCTTGATGACTCTGAACGAGTCCATCCTGCGCACGAAGCTCCTGCGTCCGGACGCCCACTGACCTTTGCTCGCCTGAGCAATCACCTCATACAGCCCACCAAGGAGATCCAATGGCTGGAGAAACCGTCATTACGATCATTGGCAATTTGACCAATGATCCGGAACTGCGTTGGACGCAGAGCGGAGCACCCGTCGCCGACTTCACGGTGGCATCTACCCCGCGTTCCTTCGACCGTCAAAGCGGCGAATGGAAGGATGGGGAAACCCTGTTCATGCGCTGCTCTGTTTGGCGCGAAATGGCTGAAAATGTCGGCGAATCCCTGCGTAAGGGAATGCGCGTCATAGTCACCGGTCGCCTCGTGCAGCGCTCTTTCGAAACCCGCGAGGGCGAACGTCGTACCGTCGTCGAACTTCAAGTCGACGAGGTCGGCCCCTCACTGCGCCGCGCAAAGGCACAGGTCACCCGCACGGGCGGCCCGGCCTCGCAAGGCGGAGCACCCCAGGGAGGCTACTCCCAGGGTGGCGGCTACGGACAGCAGCAGGGCTACGGAAACCAAGGTGGTTACTCACAGGGCCAGGCCAGCTATGGCGCACCCGCCGGCGGCTCTCAAGACGATCCGTGGCGCACATCCGATTCCGGTGCTGCGACCTCTTTCGCCGAAGATCCGCCCTTCTAAATAGCGCTTTGTCAGCAACACACTGACACACGCTGAACACATGCTTGGGAGCGTTCACTCGCTCAGATCATCAAGGAGAACATCATGGCGAAGCCTCAACTTCGCAATAAGCCCATTAAGAAGAAGGCCAACCCGCTGAAGTCGGCCAAGATCGAATCGATCGACTACAAGGACACCGCTCTGCTGCGTAAGTTCATCTCGGACCGTGGCAAGATCCGCGCTCGCCGCGTCACCGGTGTCTCCGTCCAGGAGCAGCGTCGCATTGCTCGCGCCATCAAGAATGCGCGTGAGATGGCCCTGCTGCCCTACACCTCTACCGGCCGCTGATTCGAAGGGAAGGACTGAAAAATGGCAACTACCAAGCTCATCCTCACCCACGATGTGGAACGTCTCGGTTCCGCAGGCGATGTCGTCGAGGTCAAGTCTGGATACGCCCGTAACTACCTGGTTCCCCGTGGCTTCGCCACCAAGTGGACCAAGGGTGCACAGGCACAGATCGATCAGATGGCAGCAGCTCGCCGCCGCCGTGAGATCGCTTCCGTCGACGATGCACGCCTCGTGCGCGACGCCCTGCAGGCCGCGGTTGTGACCGTGAACAGCAAGGTCGGTGCACACGGACGCCTCTTCGGTTCCGTCTCTGCCGCTCAGATCGCTGACGCAGTGAAGGAACAGCTGAACCAGACCATCGATCGTCGTCGCGTGATCATCACCGACCCGATCAAGACCACCGGTGACCACACCGTGACGGTCAACCTCCACGCCGATGTTCGCGCAAACCTTAAGGTTCGCGTTCTGGCCGTGAAGTGACAGTCTGACAAGGCTTATACAAAAGCCGGGGCATCCCGAAAGGGATTGCCCCGGCTTTTGTATACCCGAAAAGGCTTTACTCCGGACCGCCACCGCCACCGGGGCGTCCGCCACCACCGTTCGATGAGCCCCCGCCGTTAGAACCGCCGCCGTTTCCACCATTGCCGCCATTGTTTTGGGTGGAAGGAGTAACGGTTGGCTGAACCTCTGCTCCGGGGGTTTCTTGGGTCGCCTCGGGAGTAGGTGTTGGTGTTTCCTCAGTTGGAGTGGGGGTGGTCGTCGCGACCGGTGCGGGATTCACCGGAGTCGCGGTTTGACGCTTATACCAGTCGAAGTGGAGCTTCGTATCGTTTGCGCTCACTGCCTTCATGTAGCGCACCCACACGGTTACCGGCCAGTCACCGCCGTGGAATTGGCCCAAACCGCCAATATTTGTCAGCGACACGGGGCTACCATTCTCATCGAGTTGGTACATGCTAACGGCAGTAACCAAGCTCGGGGTAAAACCAACAAACTGTGCGGTCTTCTGTTCTTCCGAGGTACCCGTCTTTCCGCCGCTATCCTGCTTGAGAACTGCTGCGGCCTCGGCTGTACCACCTGAAGCGGTCACCGCCTGCAGCGCCGGAAGGACCGTTGACATGGTCTTCGTATCGAAAACCTGCTTCGGATTCACGGTGGTCTGGAAGACCTTCGAACCATCAGAGTTTTGAACCTCGCGGACGATGTGCGGGGTGGTCCGCTGACCGCCAGAAGCGATGGTCGAATAAGCGTGAGCCAGGTCGATATTGTGAGGCGCCGCGAAGCCCAGAACGTTCAGCAGGGAGTCATCCAAGCCATTGGTGTCTTCGGGGATGCCCAGCTCAATAGCAACCTGCTTGGTCGTCGCGGATCCAACTTCCTGGTTGAGTCCAACGAAAACCGTGTTAATCGAATTCTTCGTTGCATTCACCAGGTTCTGTCGCCCCCAGGACACACCCGAGTCATTGCTCACCGGACGTGCCAATCCGCTGAAGGTCTTCGGCGACGAACCATCATAGGTGTCGTAGATCGACCCGCCCTGTTCGGCGTGAGCAATCAAGGCGAAGGGCTTAAAGGTCGAACCGGCAGCCATGATGTCCTGCGTCGCACCATTTTGCTGGCGCTTGAGATAGTCCTTGCCGCCGTATTCGGCAACGATTTCACCGGTAGCCGGATCGAGTGACGTCAAAGCCACGTGCATGGAGTCTTCATTCCACCCACGCACCGTGTACATGTACTCGGCAGCCTCAACCGCCTGATCCTGCTTTTCCTTATCAATTGTGGAAATGATTCGGTATCCACCGGTTGCCAGCTGATCGGCCGTGAAACCACCCTCTTGGGCAAGTTCCGTACGGATCTGCTCCATGAGATAACCGGTCGGGCCTTCCATTGTCGGTCCGCCCAAAGTATCGGGATCAATGGTCTTGGGGAATTCAGCTGCGTTCGCATCGGCCTGAGAAATCCAGCCGTCTTCGACCATCAGATTGATGACACGAGTCCACCGCGAGCGCGCTTTCTCTTCATCAACTGCCGGGTCCCACGCGGAAGGAGCGGGAATGATTCCGGCAATCATTGCGGCCTCGGAAAGGGTCAGGTCCTTTGCTTCATGACCGAAGTAAGCCTGAGATGCGGCTTCAATTCCGTAGGCTCCACGCCCGAAGTAAATAGTGTTGAGGTAGTTACCGATGATCTGGTCTTTGGACTGTTCTCGGTTGATCTTGAGGGCAAGAATTGCTTCCTTGGCCTTACCCACATAACCGGTCGTTTCCCCAACGTAGTAGCGCTCAACATATTGCTGGGTCAGGGTCGATGCACCCTGGCGCGCCCCGCCCCTAATATTGTTGATTAGCGCGCGTCCAATACCTTTAAGATCAACACCCGAGTTCGTGTAGAAAGTCCGATCTTCCGAGGCAACTACGGCATGCGCAACATAGTCCGGAAGCGTCGATGAATCGATGATCTTCCTATTGACCTGCGACATCCGACCCATTTCGGTGGTGCCGTCGGCGTAGTAGACAGTCGTGGTCTGCGCGAGTGCAACCTGATCGGCCTGGGGAACCGTCAACGCGGCATAGGCAACCAAGAAGGTTCCCAGCCCCGCGATGATCAGCCCAAGGAAAGTAAAGAGGATTCCGCGGCCGATACGTGCACCTAGGCTCCGCTTCTTCTTCCCCTTATTTGCCTTAGCGCCCTTAGCTGGGCCCTTCTTTGCGCGCGCACGGCTTGCTGCTGCCGAGGCCTCGCGATCGCTTTGTGGGCGAGTAGGACGCTTACGCGCACTACTTGCCGAGGAGGAGCTAGCGCCTTGGGTGCTTGTGCGTCGACCCTCGCTGCTGCTTCCTGTGCGCGCCGAGGCCCCGCCTGAGACCCGTGCAGCTGCGGAAGTCCGCTTGGGTGCGGAGGGTGTCGAGGATGCGGAAGTCTTAGGAATCGTTCCCTCTCCATCGCGACGGGCCTGCTCTGCGAGCCGACGTCGAGTGGCCTCGGCCCGCGAGGGAAGAGGTCGACGTCCGCGGTCGTCGTTTGCGTTAGAAGGTGCCACGAAAAACCAGCCTTTCAGCATAGGTGATCGTGACTAGCCTACGCAGAAAGCATGCATATTGCCTAAAGCAAGCTCCGGATCGGCTTAGTTTTCGCTGGCAGAACGACGCTTGCGCGCCTTCTTTTCGGCGGCCTTTGCTTCCCAGCGTTCCTGCTGCGCTTGATACTCCGCGGCGATCTCTCGAACTTCATCCGATGCCCACCACGCAAGGAGTGCTTCGCGCGCCGCTTCTTCTCCCAAAGGCCCCTGTTCCATTCGAAGATCCAGAAGATAATCGCGGGCCATCTTCACGGCCTTCGAAGGACGCAGACCAAGAATTTCCATGATCTGATCGCCATCGAGATCGGGGCGAATAGCGTCGAGTTCTTCTTGGGCGCGAAGAGCAGCAATACGCTCTTCCAGGTCGTCATAGGCAGCAGACAGGTAGGCAGCCTTGCGCTTATTCCGCGTTGTGCAATCAGCGCGCGTCAGGCGATGCAGGCGCTCAAGAAGCTCTCCCGCATCGGCGACGTAGCGGCGAACGGCCGAATCCGTCCATTTCGCTTCCCCATAGCCATGGAAACGTAGGTGGAGGGCAACCAGTTCTGAAACGGCATCGATCGTTGCCTTATCAAAACGCAGGGCCTTCATCCGCTTACGCGTGAGCTTCGCTCCCACTAACTCATGGTGGTGGAATGACACGGTGCCATTGGATTCGAAGCGACGCGTGGCCGGCTTGCCCACATCGTGCATGAGTGCCGCGAAACGCAAAATGAAATCTGGACCGGGAACAGGACCGTCAGCATCGGTTTCCAAATCGATCGCTTGATCCAAAACGGTCAACGTATGTTGGTAAACATCTTTGTGACGTTGGTGCTCATCAACGGTCGATACCAGAGCAGACAGCTCCGGAAGGACGATATCTGCAACCCCGGTGTGGACCATCAATTCCAAACCGCGCCTGGGCCACGGCGAAATAACAAGTCGTTCAAGTTCAGCGCGGATACGTTCAGCTGAAACGATCTCAAGGCGTTCGGCCATTGATTCCATGGCGTTCATGACGTCTTCATCAACATCAATACCCAGCTGGGCGCTGAAGCGGGCCGCACGCATGATCCGCAGCGGATCGTCATCAAAGGACTGCAGAGCACTAACGGGGGTACGCAGACGGCCCGAAGCTAAATCACCAAGGCCATCGTGGGGATCAACCAGAGCCATCTGAGGCAATCGCATGGCCATCGCATTGACGGTGAAATCGCGCCGCGTCAGATCGCCTTCCAAGGTGTCGCCATATTCGACCTCAGGCTTGCGCGAACCGACCTCATATGAATCCGTGCGATAGGTCGTGACTTCAACGACCAGCTTTCCGCGGCGACCACCAATGGTCCCGAACTCGCGGCCAATATCCCAGGTTGCATTCCCCCACTGCGCCAGTAGTTTCTCAGTTTTCTCTGGACGTGCAGAAGTTGTGCAATCAAAATCGTGGGGAGTCAGTCCCAAGAAGGCATCGCGAACCGGTCCACCGACCAGGCTGATTTCCTCTCCAGCTTCGGTAAAAATTTTACCGAGCTCGAGGATTTCCTTGGGAAGGTGGGAAAAAGCCTGCTGTGCCTGAGCCATTAATAGACCCAGATCGCCCTCGCCTAGACCACTGGGAAGGGGGGCGTGTGAGCGGGATTGACCCATCGTTCGCGAAAGTTGTGTACTCATCCCCTCCAGCATGCCATGATTTCCGCATCTTTGATGCATCCGCACCACGGCCTCGTCTCCGGTTGACATGCGCCGAAGGTCGCACCAATTGGCCTTCTGACACACAAAAATTGCGGTAATTCCCACTTGACCGATGGTGCGACCTGACCAAGAGCCCCAATCCCGCCTAAAGTGGAGGTATGACTGTGCCTTCTGAAGCCTTACGACCCGGAGTGCCCCGGCCTCCGCGTCGCAATCCTTCTTTGCGCACGGTCCAGCCGACACCCCATTTCCTTCCCGTTTCTTCCGAAACCTCCGCGGGCGGCATCGTTGTCGATGTTCGCGATGGTCAGCCCTATGCGGCAATCATTGCTCGCCGTAATCGGTCGGGGAAGATCGAATGGTGCCTCCCAAAGGGACATCTTGAAGGCCGTGAGTCTCCCGAGGAAGCGGCTCTGCGCGAAGTCGCCGAAGAGACCGGAATCCACGGGCGAATTATTCGCCACCTGGCGTCGATCGACTACTGGTTCTCAGGTGCAGATCGACGGATTCACAAGGTCGTTCACCACTACTTAATGGGCTATATCTCAGGCTCCATCACCGTCGAGGGCGACCCCGATCACGAGGCCGAAGACGCCGCGTGGGTTCCCCTGCGCGACCTCACCCAGGAGCTGGCCTATCCCAATGAAAGGCGCATTGTCGGTATCGCTTTGGACTTGCTCTACCGGGATGCATCATGATCAAGCCGCCAGCAGCTCGATACGCACTGACTCTTTTGCCTCTGAGCGCACTGCTCCTGGGGACTACCCCCGCGAGCGCTCAAGCGCTGCCCGCGCACGTTCAGGGAACTCAAGGGGCACAGGCCTCGGCTTCTTCGCGCTCCACCTCTCCTTCTGCGCTCGCGCCCCAATCAACAACGCGACCGCAGATCTTGGGGGATGCGGGTCAGGCCTCGGGAATTGACGTACGAATCAATAAGCTGGAGCCACGGGTCATTACCTCGCAGCACAACCTGCAGGTATCGGGGGTTGTTCGAAACCTGTCAGATAAGCCCGTCACGAACCCATCCCTGGATGCTTACGTCCAGACCTATTCACCCGTGACCGCACCGGAACTTTCCTCATACCTTTCAGGTCAGAGCTGGCAGGGTCGGCGTGTTCACGCGGGCACCCTCGAGGCAACGATTGCTCCTCACACCGAGCAGACCTTCCACATCACAATCCCATTTGAATCTCTTCCCTTCGGATCAGATTTTGAGTGGGGACCGCGTGGAATCACCATCGTTGTTGAAGGTGATGAAACTCGCGGCTCTGATCGCTCAGTCCTCGTGTGGGATTCGGGTTATTCCCTTGAACCCACTCGCGCAAATGTCCTGCTCCCATGGACCGAATCAACGCCGCAGACTCCCACCGATTCCTATTCGATCCTGTCCGCGGCATCGATGACCGGTGTTACCTTCGCGACCGATTCGGATACTTTAGTCCGTGAGCTCATGGTCCCCGAAGACCAAAGTTCAACTCGTGCTTTCCCTTCCGTGTCCTCCTCGGCTGCCTCTCCTTCGACTTCCTCTTCTTCCGAGGCCTCTACCTCCCCTTCCCCCAGTACCTCTTCCTCGCCGACTGTGCGTTCCGAGGCCGAAATCACGGCAGATCGCAATACTCGCGCGGCCTTTATCCAAACCTTCTTCGAACGCACGAAAGAATTGGTTGCTCTGCCCAGCCACGATGCTGACCTTTCATTGGCAACCACGCTCAACAATGACGCGGTTATGGACTACCTGACCTCATCGCGCGCCTCGGTTCCAACCTCCGTCAGCAAGGTCAAGGCTCTCCTGCCTTCCTCGCGTTCAAATGCGTCTACTTCTCCCACGAGCTCTGCCTCTTCTTCCTCAACTGCAACTCCCTCAAGCGAAAGTTCGCAATCACCTAGCGCCACCCCCTCGCCGGACTCAAGCTCGGCCTCGTCAGATAACGACAACTCCGGGCCAACACTGATCTCAAATGTTTCCTGGCCTGCCTCGCAAAGCTGGGGCATCCAGGCGCTCAACAGCAAATACGCCTCGACTGTGATTGCCCCTCCCGGGCAACTAGCACCGAGCTCAGAGCAAAACTTCACCTCGATGGCCAAGGTCAAGCTCTCATCCGACGGCCAGACCCACACGGGTGACTCCGCTCAGTCTGGGGACACGGTCACTGCTCTTGCCTCAATCGACAATCTGAGTGAGCTTTTGTCGTGGGATGCGCAAAGCGTTGATGATGAGCTGGATACTCAGCAATTCCTGACAGCTTTGACCGCGATGATCACCCGCGAGCGCCCAAACTTCTCGCGTACCTTATTTGTTCCGCTTCAGCGCGGGTCCTCGCTGGATGAGAATCGCATTGAGCGTGTTCGCGCGATCCTTGATAACCGCTGGGTTAAGGGGACCAGTTTCAGTGAACTGGCGGATTCCGAGGCCACCGACATTGAACGTAACCCCGTCGAGGACGCGCATTTTTCTGACTCACTGCGCTCGCAAACGGCAGGACTGAGCGCAGCATATTCAAACGCACTTCCCTTGGCCAATGCCACAGAGAATGTCGATGCCGCACGTCTTCAGTTGAATTCGACCGTAGCCGGCGCGCTCCAAGCGGATGCGGGTGACCAGCAAAGCCAGACGATCACTGCGAATACGCAGGCACTTGATGCATTCAGGTCCTCCGTCTCAGTTGAATCCTCGAACGCCGTCAACCTGATCAACAAGAGCGCGAATTTCCCCGTTCGCGTGCGTAATTCACTTCCCTGGCCAGTCAATGTCGAAGTGACTTTGCTTCCCAGCGACCCACGCCTGCGCGTAACCAGCACGGGAACGGCCACGATCCCCGCGAATTCCTCCTCGAATGTGGATGTGCCAGTCACGGCAATTGGTTCGGGTGATATTCGCGTGACCTATAAGGTGTCAACGCCCAGCGGAGCTGTTCTTGATGATTCCCAGAAAGTCCTGGTGCGAATGCGCGCGGGATGGGAAGACGCAGCCACTGCGGTCATGACCGTCATTGTCGGAATTGCCTTCCTTGGCGGCATCATTCGGACCATTCGACGTCGTTTGAAGTCCTCGAAGACCGAAGAGTCTTCGCATCTTCCCGGTATGGGCGGCGTCGAAAAGGGCACAGTGAACGTTCCACTTTCAAGCGGAGGTTTTGTCCAAGCAGGACGTCCCCCGCGCCACCCGGATCATCCGGAAAGCTCGGATTCACCCAAACCAGATGTAGAGGATCAGAATGAGTGAAAGCCAGGCCCGCAACGGCTCACTTCTTCGAGCCAGCGTACTGATGGCCTCGGGAACAATGGTTTCCCGAGTCCTTGGCTTCATTAAAGCCGCTATGCTCTTGGCGGCCCTGGGTTCTGCCGGTGGCGCGGTCTCCGCGGCTTTCCAAACGGCTAATACTCTTCCCAACACAATCTTCAACCTGCTGGCATCGGGCGTTTTCGATGCGGTCCTGGTTCCCCAGATCGTGCGCGCACTCAAACGCGACGAGGGTCAGGTCTACATCAACCGACTGATTACTCTGGCCGGAACGATTCTGTTCCTAGTCGCCTTCGTTTCAACTCTCTTGGCACCGGTACTCATCGTCATCATGGCACCCGGATACAGCCAAGACATTCGCTCACTTGCCGTTGCTTTCGCGTTCTTGTGTCTCCCGCAGATTTTCTTCTACGGCCTATACAACCTCTTGGGCGAGCTGCTCAATGCCCGCGGTGTCTTCGGTCCCTACATGTGGGCGCCGGTGCTCAACAACATCATTGCAATCGCGGGTCTGGTAGCTTTCCTCATTCTGTGGGGCGCCCACGAAGATTTCGCAATTTCTGACTTCACATCCCCTCAGTTCTGGCTGCTGTCGATCACAACCACTTTGGGCGTGGTCTGCCAGGCTCTGGTGCTCTTCATTCCCATGCGGCGTGCGGGAGTTTCCTTCAAGCCTGATTTTCACTTCCGTGGAACGTCTTTTGGCTCCGCCTCTAAGGTTGCGGGTTGGACTTTCGCAACCTTGGGTGTGTCTCAGGTTGGTGTTCTTTCGACGAACGCGATCGCTTCGATTGCGGATAACTACCTGAACCAGAACCCCATGCCCATCGCAGGCCTGGCGGGGTATTCGGCAGCCTTCTTGATCTTCATGCTGCCGCAGTCGGTCATCACTGTTTCTCTTGCAACCGCAATCTTTACGCGATTGAACTACGCGGTTGCCGACGACAATGACGAAGAAGTCGCCGAGCACTACCACACAGGCATTCGCCTGATCACCTCACTGACGGTTCTTGCCGCTGCGATCTTCATGGCGGGCGCTGCTCCCATGATGCAGCTGGTTGTCACGAACACCGCCCGTCCCGAACTCATTTCTTCCTACGCGTTGATCCTGGTCTCCCTCATGCCCGGTGTGGCTTCCACGGGCATTGTTCTAATGAGCCAGCGCGTCTTCTTCGCCTACGAGGACGCCAAGCCCGTCTTCCTCATGGGCATTGTTCCGACGATCTTGCAGATCATTGTCGGTTGGTCGATCTACTTCGCAACCGGCGTGCGCTGGTGGGTGATCGGCGCGGCTCTTGGCGAAACGGTCTGCCGAATCGTTCAGGGTTTGATTGCGATGCGCTGGGTCGGACAGCGCAACAGCTACGTAAATTCCTCAGAAATCACGCGCTCCTACCTCACCTATGTCGGGTGTGCGATCATCGCAGGCGGTATCGGTTTTGGCGCTCTTTGGCTCATGGGAATCTACACGACCCTGTCCTCAAAGATCCTGCGCTGGCTGCTTTCGGGCGTGAAGTTTGGTGTGGTGGCCATCATCGTCACCGTCGTGTACATGATCGCAATGCGCGTGATCAATCCCCAAGAATCTTCAACCAGTATTCGTCCCCTGCTCAAGCGTTTACATCTTCCGATTGCGGTGTGTGACCTGCTTTCGGCCGCGCAACCTACACGTGAACCACAAAGCGTTCATAATGGTGTGGCACCGTCCCCTCAGGAGGAAACCATGGCTACCGAGGATCAGCACACTCCCCGTGAAGGAACGCCACATTGGGTTCCCCTTTCTGTTGACCTTTCGGTGCCAACCTTCGATGATGTTGTTCATCCCGACGGCGAGGGCCACCCTGCGGCATCGTCTCATTCACCCCAGCAGGACACACCTGCGAATGTCCCAACCCTTCCTCACAGCAATCGCGGTTCCCAAGGGAGCGTCCAGATGAGCCAAGCAAAGCCCGAACACCCCATCGTCCCGACCTTGCCCGCAACCGCGCGCATGTACGACGTCGACGCAACCGCGCCCGCCGGTATCCCCTTGGGCGCCGCAGCTGCCGAGGCCTCGGCTGAGACGGCCGCCGCTAAGGCTGAGCATCAGGAATCAACTTCTCGTATCCCCGCTCCGCTTCCCCACGGTTTCGCCGAGGGCGCGGTTGTCGGAGGGGCTGCAGCATCCGTCGCGGGTTCCGCAGCGGCTGCCACCCCGACTCGCTCCTCCGGTCACGGTCATTCCGAGGCCGGCGGAGGCAGTAACGGAGGCTCTGGCGGTGGCCGCGGAAACTCCGGCGACGCTCACGGCCACGATGAGCACTCACGCGCTTCGGCCTCGGGAAATGGGGGCGAAAAGGGAATTGACCCCACGCGACCCACGATTATCTTTGCTGCAGTTCTGACTGTCATTGCCACGATTTGGGCGGGTGCAACTGCCCTCAGCCCAGTCAAGCACAGCGATATCAGCAGCTCGTCCAGCAAGCCAAGCTCATCGGCATCTGCCTCAGCATCGGCGCAGCCCACCCAAGAAGCCACTCAGGCAGCGACGGAGAAGCCCGTAATTTCTAGTGTTTCCGTGTTGTCATGGCAAAACGATAAGGGTGACCACGAGGAAATGGCTGTCAATATGATTGACGGCGACGCAAAGACGAATTGGCACTCGCGCTACTTCGATTACAACCAGTTCCTGGACCAGACTGCGGTCACCATCTTGGTGAAGCTCGAGAAGAAGGCAACGGTCTCTGAGATCACCTTGGATATGGATCCGTCGACCACCGGTGGTGAAGGTGTGGTACGTGCTGTAAATCCCAATACGCCTCGAGAGGGAACAGAAATCGCTACGACGACGTTCTCTCCCAAGACGGACATCAAGCTGGCACATCCCGTGGAAACTGAAGCGATCAGCATCACCTTCCGTAAGATGCCAACATCGCAAGATGGCCGCGCCTGGGCGTGGGTCAGCGAATTGTCAGTGAAGTAACCGTTACCTGCTCAAAAGGAGACATCATGTCTGAAACTATCCACGACGTCGTCATCGTCGGCTCCGGTCCTGCGGGATACACTGCGGCTATTTACACTGCGCGCGCTGGATTCAAGCCTGTTGTCGTTGCCGGTGCCCTGGCTGCCGGTGGCGCGCTGATGAACACGACTGAAGTTGAGAATTTCCCCGGTTTCCCCGAGGGTGTCCTTGGCCCGGAGCTGATGGACAATATGCGTCAGCAGGCCGAAAAGTTCGGTGCTGATATTCGCTACGAGGATGCCTACACGCTGGAGCTCGAAGGCGACATCAAGAAGATCACCCTTGAGGATGAGACCCTCCTGGCTCGCAGCGTCATCTTGGCGACCGGTTCGGAATACCGTCATATGAATGTTCCCGGAGAAGAAGAGTTCTCTGGTCGAGGCGTTTCTTTCTGCGCGACCTGCGATGGTTTCTTCTTCCGCGATAAGCACGTCATCGTTGTCGGTGGCGGTGACTCCGCAATGGAAGAGGCAACGTTCTTGACGAAGTTTGCTTCAAAGGTCACTGTCGTTCACCGCCGCGATCAGCTGCGTGCGTCTAAGGCCATGGCCGATCGCGCACTGGCCAATGAGAAGATCGAATTCGCATGGAACTGCGTTGTCGAAGAGGTTCTGGGCGATTCGGCTGTCACCGGTGTTCGCTTGCGTTCCACCGTTGATGATTCGACTCGCGTTCTTGATGCCGATGGCGTTTTCGTTGCCATCGGTCACCTTCCCCGCACCGCCGTACTTTCCGGTCAGGTTGCTTTGGACGAGGCCGGTTACATCCTGGTCAATGACCCGGGTACCGCAACGAACCTTCCGGGTGTCTTTGCCTGCGGTGATGCCGTTGACCATACCTATCGTCAGGCAATTACTGCTGCTGGCTCCGGATGCCGCGCTGCTCTGGATGCGCAGCACTGGCTCGAATCTCAAGAGTAAACAATGAAGGCCTTCGGTTTCCTGAGCTTTGGACATTATGCACGGGACGGAAGGCGCGGACTGAGCGGGCGCGATGCCCTTCATCAGGCTATTGAATTGTCGGTCGCTGCCGACGATCTAGGTGTCAATGGCGCCTACTTCAGGGCGCAACATTTTGCGCCTCAGGGGGCTTCCCCTATGCCGCTTCTTTCTGCGGTTGCAGCACGGACGGCACATATTGAAGTGGGTACCGGCGTTATCGATATGCGCTAGCACATGTCTGAGTTATGACGTTCGATGCCACCCCTATCGTTTGTGGGCACGCGCTGCGCGCAGCCCGTTGGCGATAACGACGACCTCGGCGACCTCGTGGACGAGGACGACCGCGGCCAGGCCGAGCACGCCGGTGATGGCCAGCGGCGGCAGCACGGCGATGATCGCCAGGGACAGCACGATGTTCTGATTAATGATCGCCCGGCCGCGGCGGGCATGCCACAGCGCCTGCGGGATCAGGCCGAGGTCGCGCCCGGTGAAGGCGACGTCGGCGGACTCGATCGCGGCGTCGGAGCCGGTCGCGCCCATCGCGATGCCCACAGTCGCACCGGCCAGGGCGGGGGCGTCGTTGATGCCGTCGCCGATCATCGCCGTCGGTGAGGCCTCGGAGAGCTGGGCGACGATGCGGGCTTTGTCCTCGGGCCGCAGCTCGGCGTGCACGTCGCCGATCCCGGCCAGCTTCGCCAGCGCAGCAGCGGTGCGGGAGTTGTCGCCGGTGAGCA
>PPYE01293590.1_pt1 | contig 22199 bp, 20 predicted proteins | sample 1559881 | NCBI WGS metagenome assembly PPYE01 (sample SAMN08240022, study PRJNA423297) | Human gut metagenome, whole genome shotgun sequencing project.
AAATGCCTTTACTCCGGGACCGGGAAATATTCTGGCATTAAATACCGTAACAAACTATGGATATAAAAAAGGAAAGCCGCTGTTCTTTGGGATTTTTGCAGGTTACTATGTAGTACAAATCTTATATGCAATTTTCGTATATGGGGTTAATTCTTTGCTTCCAAATGCAATGGAAGTGATGAAGTATATCGGAGCAGCCTATATCCTGTGGCTTGCGATTCATATTGCTTTCAGCAAGCCGTCAACAGAAAACGCAGAGCAATCGGCATCGTTTCTGAAAGGCTTCATGTTGCAATTTGTCAATGTGAAGATCTATATGTTCGGAGTTACCGCACTAACGGGTTATGTTGTAGAATATATGTCCTCCTTTCCGGCTTTGCTGTTTTTTGAGCTGGTTATTGCAACGATCGGAACGATCGCAACCTGTACTTGGACTGGCTTGGGCGTACTGATTCAGAAGTTTTATCTGCGGCATTTCCGTGTTATTAACATTATCCTTGCACTAACATTACTGGAGTGTATTTGTGGAATGTTAAGATAATTGTTGCTTTTAGTGAAGCATAATCTGGATTATTTAAAATGATTACAGTAGCAATGGTGTTTTTTGCATTTACAACTCTGCTCGGAAACTGTTTTTATTGTGACAATCTTTTAATCTACATTCACAAAAAACAGCCGGAAAAAGCTTTTATGAAAGGCTTCAGACTGGTATCGGTTGCATTTAAAGCGGTCCAAGATTATGAAGCACAGTTAAAGAAAGGAATTAACCCTGTTTTTAAAAGCGCAGACATCGGGCTTAGTCAAAAAACAGATTTCTGGAGATAGGTTTAACAAAAGCTAAAAGAATAATAAGATAATTACAATTAATACCGCCGATATAGGATATAATAAATCCTTCAAGCGAGTTCTCTTTTACCTGGATACATAAATGATTTCTGAATCTTCTTAAGCAAAGAAATGTGATGGAAAGGACCTGCAGGACACATTGCAGGCAAACCGGAAAAGGTGCGTTGGTATGGCGACAGAAAGAAAGACCAAGAGTTCCACATTATGAACTCTTGGTCTTTCTTTTTTCGGGACTTATTCTTTTTCCACAACCCCTTTTGCTTATATTTAAATTAAGTAAATATTTATTTAAATATATTTTTCTTTAGATAATCAACAGATCTTTCTACTGAGCTATGAGGATCATCCCAATATATTGAATCGTTTATTTCTAAATCGATAATACCTGTATAGTTATGCTTTTCAAGAATTTCGATGTATTCTTTTAGTGGATAATTACCATCTCCCAGAATATAATGTCCGGAAGGATCGCCATCTGCAAAATGGATAAACTGTATAGTATCTTCACCAAGAACCTTGTAATAATCTTCAAGATTCTCATGCGCTACTTCCATAGCGACCAAATCGACACAAGTCTTTAATGCTGGACTATTGACTTCTTCCAACATAGCTTTCATTTGTGGCAAGTTGACCAACAAATTACTCTCGTATGGTTGAAGTTGTTCAAGTAAGATTGTAACTCCACGTTTATGCGCCATTTCACATACTTTACTAATTGTTTCAACTGCACGCTTCCAACTATCTTCTCGAGGAATATCGAGAGGACCACAACCAGAATTCATAAATAATCTAGTTGTTCCTAAAGTAAGTGCATCATCAATAGCCATATCAAAGTAATCAATTGTTCGATCGCGAATAGGTTGTTCAGGAGCACTCAAGCTGTAGGGATATGCTAAAGTTTCTGGCGTATACATTACAAATTTAAGTCCTAAATCTTCAGCTTTTTTTCTGATCTCACGAAGTTTTCGTTCGGCGGCAGATGAAGTGAGATAATCTAATCTGCAATAATGTGGCGATGCTCCCCATAAGTCGAGATTTTTAACTCCACAACGATGCATGGAATTAAGATAATAATCGAGTGTATAATGAAAATATTGTACACCCATAACAGCTACTTGATCCATTGTGATATTTGACATAATAACACCTCCATAATTTTTTTGATATACAAGTAGTTAAAATAAGATACACTATAATAATAGAATATCATAACTTGTATAAATGTCAATGGTTATATTTCATTATTTAGTACATATTAAAATAAAAATTTGTTTAGAGAATATAAAACTAAAAACAAAGGATGTACGTAACGATAATGTATACTTCTCTTTATGTTAGAGTGATAACATTGGGTTTTGTTGTGTTGAACAAATATCTTTTTTGTTTAATATTGTTTTGGAACGACGATGCATGATGAAAGTAAAAATACACAGAATGAAAATAGACGTTCCAAGTGAAAGTAGTAGGTTTCCATTTGTAATACCAATAATTAAATATCCGATTAAACTACATCCAGCGACTGTTAGAGCGTAAATCATCTGTGTTGAAACATGGGTAAGATGGTTTACACCAGCACCCGCACTAGAGAGAATAGTTGTATCAGATATTGGAGAACAATGATCTCCAAAAACACTTCCAGCTAACGTTGCAGCAAGAGAAGAGAGTAGCAATTCAGGACAAATTGATTGAGCAACAGGGATTATAATAGGAATTAAAATACCAAAAGTTCCCCATGAAGTTCCGGTGGCAAAACTTAAGAATGCAGCAAGTATAAATACAAGTGCAGGAAGCAAAGCACCTGGAAGTCCGGTAGTTTCTATAAAAGTTTTTACAAAAACAGGTGTACTAAGTAAATCGCGACATACACCACCGATTGTCCATGCTAGCATAAGTATACAACCGGAAGTAATCATTTGTTGCATGCCTTTTGTAAAGTTATCCATGAATTCTTTAAATGTCATGATTTTTCTCGGTATATACATAAAAAATGCAGTAATAATTCCAGCAAAACTTCCCCAAACAAGGGCTTGAGCTGCAACACAGTTTCCTAGAGCAGCGGTGATAGTGTGAAGTGAAGGATCATTGCTCCAGTAGCCACCATTGTAAAGCATGCCAAGGATTGCAGTTACAATGAGTACAAGAATTGGAACAATCATATCAGCGACACGTCCAGATTTTGGCTGTGCCAATGAATCTTTTTGTTCATCAAGTCCGCCGAGGAAACCTCTTTCAGCTAATACCTCCTGTTTTGCCATAGGACCAAAATCCAAGGAAAAGACACAGAGGAGAAAAACCATAAGAAGGCTAAGAATGGCGTAAAAATTGTATGGAATAGCCGTAATAAAGGCTTTAAATTCAGAGTCAAAAGCACCTGTATTTTTAAGATAACTACCGACAGCAGCTGCCCAACTTGATATAGGTGCGATGATACAGACGGGTGCAGCTGTTGCATCAATAATGTAAGCAAGTTTTGCACGGCTGACATGATGTCTGTCAGTTATAGGTTTCATAACTGTTCCTACTGTCAAGCAATTGAAATAATCGTCTAAAAAAATCAAACAACCAAGCAAACTAGTAAGTAATAGAGAGGAACGTTTTGTACGAATGATTTTTGATGCCCATTTTCCATAAGCTTGAGCTCCTCCAGAAGCATTGATTAGATAAACTAATCCGCCCAACAAAAAACAGAAAATGATAATATTCATATCAGCTTTTTGTATCATAACGTCAAATACAGTAGAAACGGGACCAACAATCGGATTCATACCAGAAGCGATAGAGTAAATAATGGTTCCAGATAAAACACCTGCTATAAGTGAAAATAGAACCTCTTTTGTGATTAATGCAAGAATAATAGCAATCATAGGCGGAAGAATAGACAACCACCCAACATATACAGCATCCATAATAAAAATCTCCTTATCTGTTTGTTTTTTAATAGTAAAAAATAGAATTAAAAGAATTGCCACGATTAGGTAAGGAGAAAAATTTCATTACCTAACATGGAGAATTCCGTTTTAGGAATTCGCACAGAATTTTCCGTGAAGTAGTTAACACGTGTTCTCATAAGATAGACCTCCTTATATTATAAAGTAGTAGTGTTTATAGACCCTCTCCAAGGTCTGTAGCTACGCAAATAAGTGGAATAACATAATTTGTATTAAAAAAATAAAATATGTATATGTACTAGATGAGTGAATTATACCGCGAACTGGAATTGTATGCAATAAAAATAAAAAGAATATGATAAGATTGTGTAAAATAACTAAAAACCTTACATTTATAAATTATAGATATTTTTTTATAAGATAATTAAAATAGAATATTGACAATATTCATACAAGTGATATAATTTATACATATCGAATGTATCAAAAAATACAAAGTTGTTTAGGAGGCGAAGGAGATGTTATGGACTGAAAAGATGTTTGGAGTTAAGAAACCAATTATTGCAATGCTCCACATTGATCCACTACCAGGAGATCCATTATACAAGTCGGAAAATGATATGGATAAGGTGGTAGAACATGCACGTGAAGACTTACATGCGCTACAAGATGGTGGTGTAGATGGGATTATTTTTAGCAATGAATTTAGTTTGCCCTACCAGCGAAATATGGATATGGTGACTCCTGCGGCAATGGCATATGTAATTGGGAATTTACGATCTGAGATTAAGGTACCATATGGAGTAGACGCAATTAGTGATGGGCGAGCATGTTTAGAACTTGCAGCTGCGGTAAAAGCGCAATTTGTTCGCGGAACATTTTGTGGTGTGTATGTGGGTGATGGTGGACTTTATAATAATGATTTTAGTAGTTTACTAAGAAGAAAAGCCGCACTTCCTTTAGAAGATTTGAAAATGTTATATTTTATTAACCCAGAATCGGATCGGAATTTAGATACTCGTCCATTAGCAGAGATTGCTAAGAGTACAATTACGAAAGCAGCACCAGATGGATTGTGTATTTCAGCAAATGCAGCTGGTCAAGATGTAGATGATACATTAATTGCAAGCGTAAAGGAGGCTAATCCTGAAATAGTTGTGTTGTGTAATACAGGATGTCGTGTGGATACTATTGAAAGAAAATTAACAACGGCAGATGCGGCTGTTGTAGGAACCACATTTAAGTATGGAGGTATCTTTGAAAATCGAGTTGATGTGAACCGTGTAAAGGAATTTATGCAGGTTGTTTACAAGTATCGAGAAACATTGTAATATCAAGATAAAGGAAAAGAAAATGAGACGAAAACTGCTAGCAATGGATATAGACGGAACTGCTGTACGTGACGACTCTAGTTTAGGGGAAAAAAGCAAAGAAGCAATTAAACTAGCACAGCAAGAGGGACATAAAATTGCATTTGTAAGTGGCAGAAGAGATAGTGATATGGGGTCATTAAAGGATGAACAATGGCTTGTGGATTATCAGATTCTTAACACTGGGGGAAAGATACTACGATGCAAGGATAGAAAAGTGCTTCATAATGATTTAATTCCTCCGCATGTGTGTAAAAGGCTAATTACACATTGTCTTGAGCAGAATATACAGCTTCAAATTTATAATGGTATGACGTGGCAAGTTACAAAGATGACAGATGAAACCCTAGAGTATGCAAAGAATGTCGGTGTAATTCCTGAAATAATTAATTCGCTTGAAGAAACAGATTGGAAGTATGGATTGGAAGGATTTATGGCAACACAGGATATGACCGATGTGGCCGCTTATATTGATGAGTGTATTCCGGAGGTATACTACGTAAGTTCGGAGCCGAACTGCATTGATGTTATGGCTAAGGGTGTGTCAAAATGGAATGGAATACAGTTACTTGCAGATATGCTTGAAATTTGTAAAGAAGATATTATAACTGTTGGAAATTACTATAATGATTTGGACATGTTGCAGCATGCAGCGGTAGGAATAGCTGTAGCAAATGCAGTGGATGATGTGAAAAAAGAAGCAGATTTTGTAACAGAGAAGAACAACAATCAAGATGCCGTAGCAGAGATTATTACAAAAATGTTAAATCATGACTATGATGTAGTTGTAGAAAAATGCAATGAATGAAAGAATTAAAAAAGTAAAAAAGGAGGACAATGAAAATGAGAGTTGCAGAAATAGGAGACAATTGTATTGATGTTTATGAACGTATTGGGAAAAAATATCCAACAGGGAATGTTGTTGATACAGGTGTGAATCTTCAAAAACTTGGAATCCCTGTTTCGATTATCAGTACAACAGGTAATGATGAAAATGGAAAATGGATGTTAGAGACATTAAAAAAAGAAGGGGTAGACATTAGTCATTTAAAAATTGGCGATGGTGCCACAGCAGTAACTTATATGGATATGGATGGAAAGGACCGTGTGCATGGCGATTATGTAGAAGGTGTATTGGAGAATATTGTTTTTGATGAAGAAGATATTGAATTTGCGGCAGAGCATGATCTCGTTCATACAGCACTTTGGGGAAAAGCTGAGAATACCTTACCGAAGATTGCAGCAAAAGGAATTCCAATTGCTTTTGATTATGCAGATAGACTGGATCATCCGTTAGTAGAAGAAACCTTACCATATGTTACTTATGGATTTTATTCTTATCATGAAGGAAGGGATGCTAAGATTGAAGAGTTTTTAAAAGATAAAGTGAGTCGTGGAATGAAAATTGCTGTTGTCACATTCGGTGAAGATGGTAGTCTTGCATGGGATGGTGAAAGATTCTATGTAGGTGGTATTGAAAAGGCAGAAGTAGTCAATACAGTTGGAGCTGGAGATAGTTTCATTGCAGGATTTCTTTATGGAATATTGAATGGTAAAAGTATAGATGAATGTTTAAAAAAAGGTGCAGAAGTAGCGGCTTCGGTAGTTCAGGTATTTGAACCATGGGTAGAGTAGAGCATGGGAAAAAGAAATTAGATATTGATAAAATACAGAAAGGAAGAGAAATATGTTTATAGATATGCATGTTCATCCAGCTTTTTATGAACCAATCAATCAAGATTCAGAGTTGGAAGAACTAAGACATAATACATTAGATATTCATAAAAATGGAACGGCGCCATTGGAACATATTTTTAATCAAATGAAATGTGCAGGCTTGGATTATTTATGCTTACTTCCAGAAGATTATCGTACACAGCAAGGTGGAAAAGTGCTGGTAAGCAATGAGGAAATTAGTCAACTTGTTAACATGGCACCAGATAAGTTTATTGGATTTGCGGGGGTTGATCCGTTTGCAGAAGATGCGGCTGAAGAATTGGAAAAAGCATTTGCAGAATTAAAATTAAGTGGTTTGAAATTACATCCAGGTAAAGGGCATTTTTATCCAACGGATGAAAGAATGATGCCACTGTATGATATTTGTGAAAAATATGAAAAACCAATTATTTTCCATAGTGGAATGTCATGGGAACCGGATACATTAACAAAATATTGTCGCCCAGAAATGTTTGAGGAACTGGCAGCAGCAAGACCAAAATTAAAAATTTGTCTTGCACATTTTGGATGGCCATGGTGTAGAGAGACAGCTATGTTGATGTTGAAGTATACTAATGTATATACAGATACTGGCGCATTGTATTTTGATAATGCTAAGGAGTTTTATACACAGATGTTGACAAGAGATGTTCCGATGACATGGATTGATCGGAGTTTGAGACATCAGGTAATGTTTGGAAGCAATAATCCGAGATTTGAGCAAATCAGAATGGCACATGCAATTAAAGAGCTGGGATTTCGTGAAAGTACTTTGGATTTAATTTGTGGGGAAAACGCAATTGAGTTCTTAGGTGGAATTCCTAATAGAAAGGCGTAAAGAAGATGTATGTTGAATCAATTACATTATTAACAAAAGAATATAATGAATATACAGTAATTACTCCGAAAGTTTTGGATATTGTAAAAAGAAGTGGAGTTCAGAATGGAACCGTTACGGTTCTTACAAAGCACACAACAACAGGTGTAACTGTGAACGAAGCATTAGAATGTCTGGAAAGTGATATTGAGAATTTCCTGGGACGATTAATACCAGAAGATTATCCGTATAGCCATGCAAGAATGCTTCGAGATTATGGTAGTACAGCAGGAAATCCAACAGGACACTTGAAAGCAATGCTTACTGGAAATCATTGCCATTTTCCAGTGATAGATGGTGAAATGGTAAGAGGTGGTGCTCAAGAAATATATTTCTGTGAATTTGATGGGCCGGCACATCGTACAATTAACGTGATTATCCAAGAAGAAAAATAAAATATATACCGCTCATATTCTATTGACTGAAGTCAGAGATTTGGGCGGTTTTTTTATGCAAATGAAGATACTGTTCTTCAGTGTTTATACGATTGTGATAATTGACATAAATATGCCTCAATGATATAATTTGAAATAGATAAGTGGTAAAAAAAACAAACAAAAATAGTGGTAAAATAAAACATCATATATAATTCGAAAGCTAATACAAGTGAAATGGAGGCGACAATCATGCCTGATTTGAAAGAAAAAAATAGGATAATCTTGAAGAATTCAAAGATGCATGAATTGTGGGATTTAGGAGCACCGACAATACTGGAACAGGCTCTGCAAACCATTGTAGCTTATGTAGACACTGCAATGGTTGGTCAGATTGGTGCGATTGCAAGTGCTGCTGTCGGTCTGACAACCACTGTAAATTGGTTGTTAAATGGAATTTTGTTTGCTGTTAGCATGGGAATGCTTTCGTTTATTGCCCAATATACTGGACAGGGAGATTTGGAAGCTGCTCATCATACATCAGCACAGGCAATTTGGATTATTTTTGTTCTTGGCGTGATTGAAACAGTGATTGCTTTAGCAATTAGTCCGGTGTTGCCAATGTGGATGGGCGCTAGTCAGGAAATATGGAGAGATGCAAGTGAGTATTTTTTTATAGTAAACTGTCCGTTGATATTGAGAGGAAGCCTGATTATATTTGGAAATGTATTAAGGGCAAACAAGGATTCGAAAACACCTCTTTATATAAATATTGGTGTGAATTTTTTGAATATTATATTAAATCAGCTTTTAATTAGCTCTCATACTACGATTTCAGTATTTGGAATGTTGCTCAGTATTCCGGGAGCTGGATTGGGAGTAAGAGGTGCCGCTATAGCGACTGCAATTAGTCAAGGGATAGGTGGAGTTACTATTTTTTGGGTTGCAATGCAAAATCCATTGGTGACACTAAAAGGAATGAAGGTGAAACCGGAAGGAAAATTGTTAAAAAATTGTTTTAATGTTTCCTTGCCTTTAATTGGAGAGAGAATTGTTGTGGGATGTGGTGATGTTGTATTTTCAGCATTAGTAGCGGGACTTGGAACACTAAGTGTAGCAGCTCATTCGATTGCACTTACAATTGAACAGGCTTTTTATGTGCCAGGATATGGTATTCAAACTGCAGTCAGTACACTTGCTGGAAATGCTGTGGGAAAAAAAGACGAATTAGAATTAGAATCGGTTGTACGTTCAGGACTTATTGTGGCTGTTTCTATTATGACAGCAATGGCCATAGGTCTTTTTTGCGGAGCAGAAGTGATTATACGTTTCTTTACGAAGGATGAGCAGGTTATTGTGCTTGGAGTGTCATTACTGAGAATTGTAGCGATTAGTGAGCCTATGTATGCAGCGTTAATTATATATGAGGGTATATTTCATGGTATTGGAGATACAAAAATGCCATTTATATTTGCAATATTAACAATGTGGGGGATAAGGATAGGCCTGACATGGATTTATATTGGTATGTTTGGGCGTGATTTAAAAATGGTGTGGTTTTTCATGATTATGGATAATATTAGTCGATGTATATTGCTTTGGAGCTTGTACCGGAGAAGAAAAAGAAGCTTGCTATTATTTGATGAATATTAAAAACACATAATCGTTTGAGTTTGGTATATGTTTTGGTTGGAAAACGAAGAAAAAGATGATAGAATTAGCTTACATTTGAAAGTGGTCTGTAAACAATGGTAAGGAGAATAAGAATATGGAATATCGTATACCGCCGGGAACTGAGGCTGTGGAAAAATTGGAAGATTTTATTGTAGTAAATCGATTGGCTCCGAATACAAGAATTCCATCAGAGAGAGATTTGTGTGAAATGTGGGGAGTAAGCAGAACGACACTGAGACAGGCGGTAGATACACTTGTTGGTCGTGGGGTGTTATATAGAGTTAACGGAGCGGGAGTTTATGTATCTGTAGGAAAGAAGAATCGAAACATGGTTGGAGTAGATTCAATGGTAGGAGAACTTCGACAGCAGGGATCTATTTTAGCAAAAAAGATTATTTCTGTAAGAAAAGTTGAAGCAACTAAACAGATTTCTAAGAAACTTCATGTTCTGCTCGGACAAGAGGTTTATGAGTATATTCTTCTTAGAAAAATAGATGATGTTCCATGTTTTTTGGAAACAACATATCTTGATTGTGAACGATATCCAGATTTTGAAAAGTATTATACTGATAAAACTAGCATGGGGCGAATTTTGAAAAATGTATATCATAGAAAGCAGATTTCGGGCGAGGAGCATATTAGTGTTACATATGCCAGTGAACAAGAAGCAGCGTTGTTGGAGATAATACCGGATTCTCCTTTGTTTTTTACATCTGGAGTTGTGAAAGATGAAGAAGGAGTGATAATTATGTATTATAAACAATTAATTAGAGGAGATAAATTCAAGCTTGTTAGCAGAATAGAGAGTGAATAATGAGAAAAGCAGGGCAGATTTATGGATAATAAATTAAACTATACCGAAGAAAATGAAGAGCGTGAAGACGGAAAATTAAGTTATCGTACACCAATTTATCTTCAATTGAGAGAAATTATTAGAAATCGAATAGAAGAGGGAGAGTACCTTCCAGGAACAGCAATTCCGTCTGAAAATAAATTAGCAGAAACTTATGGTATTAATAGGTTGACTGTTCGCAACGCAGTAGATGCATTAGTTAATGAAGGAATTTTGAGACGTGTTCAGGGAAAAGGTGTTTTTGTTGTTGGTGATAAATACGAAGAAAACCTGGATGAACATGGTGGGTTTGTTAATGTAATGTCTTCAGGAACAAAAAGAGTTTCGATAAAGGAGCAGGCAAAAATATATAGACCAGCAGGAAATAAGTATGCAAATTATTTTAATATTGAGCCAGATGATTTAATCTTTTGTGTACGACATCAAATAACTTTGGATAGTGAGCCATTGGCAATTGAAGATATATATGTACCAAAAGATGTTTTGCCGAAGTTAGAAGTAGTGAACTCATCAGTTTTTACAATAAAAGATATTTTTGCATTTTATGGAATAGAAATTTCCAGTATGCAGCAAACAATGGAGATTATAGATGGAACGAGTAAGATAAAAAAATTATTAGATATTCCAAATGGAGTAGCATTAATTATGTTGAGTTGTGATTACTGGGACAATAATGGTAGAGCGATTGCGTATAGCCGCTCTTTTATCAGAAGTGACAGGACTTCATTTACAATTCAGCTTCATGAATAAAATAATAGATTTAAAAAGTACAGCAGAAGAGTTATTAAAAACTCATACAGCTGTACTTTTTGTTTGATGAAAGAATTATCACATAGTCTTTATAAAGTCTAATCTACAAAGATTAGTCTGACAAACAATGCATTAAGTTTACAGTAGCAGGATAAAGAGAATCATAAATATTCTGATATTTTTTATATGCTTCATGGTTTTCTTTATTAGGATGATAGGTTTTTCCAGGTTTAATGAAATCTGTAAGTTTGTTGAAAGATTCAAAGCCTGAATATTTGATTCCCGATGCAGCCATTAGAGCATCGCCAAAACTCGCACCTACAGTAATGGCAGGGGTACTGATTTCTTTACCAGTAACATCTGCAACAATTTGCATCCATAAGTCATTTTTAACACCACCACCTACGGCAAAAATCTGGTCTATAGGAACATCGTGCTCAAGCATGATCTTTAATTGCTGATTTACTGAGTATGCAACAGATTCCAAAGCACTTCGGTACATATGCTGACGCGTGTGAGCAAGCGTTAATCCAAATAGAATTCCCCTTGCAAGAGGATCATTTATTGGAGTTCTTTCACCAGCAAAATAAGGGAGTGTAATAAGGCCATCGCTTCCAACAGGAATTTTATCCAAATCTTGCATCATGGTGATATAAGCATCAGGACCACCATTTTGCTCTAGTTCGAGTGCATCTGGGAAAATTGTATTTCTATACCATTTAGTAAGAGAGCCTGCAGCATTAGTGCCGGCAGATATATCACAAAGTCCTGGTACAATAAATTCTTCACGCCATAAGCGTTCATCATCAACCAATTCTTTTGTCCCGAGAATCATATAAATGGAAGAACCGAATTGAATCATCATTTTACCAGGGGCAACAACGCCAGTGCTGATTGCTTCTGCGCCGGAGTCATCTGTTCCTACAATGACTGGAGTACCAACTGCAAGACCCGTTTCCTTTGAAGCGGTTTCAGTTACATAACCTGCGATATCATTTGCTTCCTTCACTTCTGCTAGCTGATCAGGGCGGCAAATTGGTAGGCAAGTTTCAGGATTTGGTGTTCCATCATTAAAATAAAGTGGATTAAAACTTGCAAGTCCTAAAAAACGATCGACTACATAATTACCAGTAAGTTTTGCTGCTATAAAACTAGAGCCTGTTAGAAACTTGTGGGTTTTTGCATATATATCTGGCTCTTTATTTTTTATCCAAAGAATCTTAGGCATTACATCACTGGAGCATAATGGACGTCCGTACCACTGTCGGATCTGTTCTTCCCCATACATTTCTGTGAGTTGTTCTATCTCATCGGTTGCACGTGCATCAATACCATATAGGATAGCTTTGCGTAGAGGTCGACACTGATCGTCGACAGGTAGGCAGTCGGCACCAAGTGCACTTGTTCCGATTGCTTTAATGTCAGATGGTGAAACTTTAGATTTTTCAATCAGTGCATTGCTTATAATACATAAATCTCCCCACCAATCTTTGTCGGCATCATGTTCATAGTGACCTGGGGCAGGATTTGTCATTGCATGTTCAGTTGTATGTTCTGCTATAATTTCTCCGTGAGAATTGATTAATACACCTTTACTAGAGTTTGTTCCAGTATCAATCCCCATAAAATAAGACTCTTTCATAAATATTTCCCTTCCTTTCTTAAAGAGAATATAAACTGTTTAGATAAGAGAGATATTTTTTTATTTATTCATGGCTATATACGATTCGTCCGTTGAGAAAAGTTACTTCTACTTTGCGAGAACGAATTTCTTCAATAGCTGTTTCAAATAGATTTCCGTCGAATACGACAATATCAGCTTTTTTTCCTTTTTCCAGTGTGCCGAGCTCTTTCTCTTGATATAGATTATAAGCACCGCCAGCACTCCATGCAGTTAGCAACTCAGGAATAGTCAGCATATTTTGTTTGTTAAATGGCTCTCCACCTTCAGGGAAGTATCCTCCGACTGCATGATAAATAGATTCTGGGATATCATCAATAAGAAGTGGAAGATCAGTTCCGCAACTTAATAACACATTGCTGTCAGCCATTTTACGTCTGTTCCAATAATACTGTCCGCGATCCATACCAATCTTTTCTTCAATCATGGCAAGTTTGTCTTTTCGATTTGCGATAGATTGAATTTGAGGGTATATTTCAGCAATTACGCCTAAGTTTCCCATACGCTCCAAGTCTGTTGGATCACTGAATTCAAGATCGGTAATACTGTGACGATTTATAAGTTTTCCATTTTCATCTTTTTGGCAAGAGTCATAAATATCTAATACTTTTGAAATAGCAGCATCTCCTTGAGCATGTAATGAGAAACGAAATCCTTCGGCATCAGCTTTAAAGGTATCGTTTGCTAAAAGATCCCAATCAATGTCTTGTGCACAGGTCGTATCTGCGCAGGAATAAGGTTTTTTCAAATCACCGCAAAGTTCGCTTATAGAACCGTCGGTCATTTGGTTATATCCAGAAAAACGAACAAACTCTCCTTTAAATTTTTCACGCATTTCCTTGCCATATGAGAGATTAAAAGGTTCAGCAACAGGTTGGCTCATAAAGTTTACGCGGATAGTTAAAGCGTTTTCGGATTCTAGTTCTGCGAGAATGTCAGTAAATCCGTAGAAATCATCGAATCCCATTTCTTTGATGGAAGTGATTCCTTTACTGTTCATCATTTTAATATAGCGCTTAAATTCCGGAATTATAAAGTCTTTATCTCCAAGTAAGTCTGGTAAAAAGCGAACATAACTCTCCGGATAACAGGTTTCCGGGGTAAACTGATAACGATTTATAGCAGCTTGATTCATCCAACAAGTTTCGCAGCCTTTTGCAAACAGAAGAACAGGGCGAGTGGAAAAAGCCTCATCTAACAAATCTGTTCCATTAGGTTGGATTGTATCGGAGTTCCAACCATGTCCCAAAATAGGTTTGTCTGCAGGAATTCCTTTCGCATACTCTTTAATTGAATTCAGTATATCTTCTTGAGAAGTAGCTGCGGATAAGTCTATTCCAACAAATCCTACAGAATAACCTGTGAAAAAGCAATGTACATCGGAGAATCCAGGCGTAATTGTTTTGTTCCCATAATCAAGATATTTTGTGTTTGTTCCTATTAGTTCAGTAGGAGCCAATCCTTTTCCGATAGAAAGTATCCGGTCGTTTTTGATAGCAATATATCCAGAGAAAGGTATTTCCTCTGTGGCTGTAAAAATACAGTTTGATAATAAAATAAGATCTGCGTATTCAGACATATTATTTAAACCTCCTAATGATTAATGATATTTGTAAAGACATAACTTATATATAGGAAAATAAAGATATTAAGAGTAAAAGTGAGGCGACATCAAATAACAGATGAACCTTAGAAAGGTCAGATATCCAGCAACAAAAAAATCAAAGCTGAATGCTTGTTCCTTAATGAATAAAAGTCATCGAAGTGTTCTAATAGATATTGCACACTATCTATTAGAACACTTATAAGTTATCATGGTGCACAAAGCATTGGCAATTGGATGGATAACTAAAAAATAAGTAGCAAAATAAGTGTATCTGATGAAATTGGTATAAATGTAAATCAAAAACATACCACTATATGCATAATGCATAAAAATAAGAGAAAATAAAGGGGAAATAAAGAGGATAAAATATGCAGAATAACATAATTGGTATAGGATTGGAATAACAAACAACATGATTATGGGATTTTATACATTTTTTATAATTGAATTTTAGACCTCTTGCGAATAGAAAATGGTGCTTAATTATTGTATAATTTTACCAACAAAACACAACAAGGAGGAATGAAATAATGTTAAAAGTTGGAATGTTTACATCGGGATATCAGAGGAATCCGTTGGAGCATTGTTTTATGGATGCTAAAGAGTACGGTTACGATTATATCGAGCTTTGGGGTGGGCGTCCACATGCATATGCACCGGATCTGAAAGCGGGAGATATTAATGAAGTTCGCCGATTAATTGAAAAGTATGAAATGCCGGTGCTTGGTTACACACCGGAGCATAATGCCTATCCTTACAATTATATGATTGGTTCAGAGGCTCAGAGAAGAGATGCTATTGATTATCTGAAACTGTCTCTTGAAATGGCAAAAGAGATGGGTGCGGAATTTGTACTTACAAGTCCTGCAAACGGCGGATATCTTGCTACATATGATCAGTTGTGGAGCAGATTAGAAAAAAATATTCAAGAGTTGGGAGATTATGCAGCAAAACTAGAAATCAAGCTAGTAGTTGAAGCTTTAACACCGTATGAATCTAATTTCTTTACAAGAGCAAATGATTTGGTGGAGCTATTTAGAAGAGTGGATAATCCATATGTAGTCGGCATGTGTGATATTGTTCCACCATTTGTACAGCATGAAAGTATTATGGCATATTTTGATAAACTCGGAAATAAGATGGATCATATGCATATTATTGATGGAGAAAATGGATCAGACACCCATCTGATACCAGGAGAGGGAAATATTCCAATTAAAGAAATGCTATATGAAATGAAACGAATAGGTTATGATAAAACTGCAACACTTGAATTGGTTACAAATTATATTAACGAACCACGTTTTTATGCGAAACGTGCCATTGATAACATGCGTGAGCTAATGGCCGAGGCAGGAATCGTTTAAATGTGAAAGTGAATAAATAAAAAGTAATAGATTATTTAAGAAGTTGTGATAGCGAAGATAGATAGCTGTTTACAATATAAAAGCATCGAAGATAATAGGAAATTAAAAAAAGAAAAGTCGTGCACAAGATTTTTCAATTATACTTTGTTTAAAAGGAAAGGAGAGTTTTTATGTCTGAAAACAAAAACGAACTTGCTCGTAAACTTGGACTTGGCGCTGTTATTGCACTTGGCGTTGGTACTACAGTAGGCTCTGGTATTTTTTCATCTTTATCTGAGGTAGCAAATGCTGCCGGTAGTAGCTTGTTTCTGGTATTAGCATACATTATAGGGGGATTGCTTCAGATTCCATCAAACTTTGTATATTCGGAATTAGCATCTGCCTATCCAGAGGATGGTGGACAATATGTTTACTTCCGTGAAGCAGGATCTCGACCACTCGCATTCTTGTGTGGATGGATCAGCTTTTGGGCAACTGACCCACCGTCAATTTCAATCATGGCTTTAGCAATTGTGAATTATCTTGCATTTTTTGTTCCGATTCATGGTTTGGTATTAAAGCTGGTTGCTGTAGTATTTGTATTAATTTTCATGGGAGTACATATACGTTCGGTAGAAGGCGGTGGAAAATTCCAGACAATTATTACAGCTCTTAAAATTTTACCATTTGCATTGGTTATTGGTATTGGTTTATTCAATCTTCAGGGGGATATTTTATTATCTTCTGCACCTTTGAAAGGATATGCAACAGGTGGAATTGCTGCGCTAATCGCAGGTGTAGCTACAACAACATGGTCATATGATGGTATGGGAGCTGCTTGTTATATGTCAGGCGAAATTAAAAATCCGAAAAAGAATATGCCTTTGGGTCTTATTCTTACAGCAGTTATTGTACTAGCTCTTTATGCAGGATTAACATTTGTAGCTTCTGGAATTCTTTCTATTGATGAAATGGCTACATCTGATGCTCCAATCGCATTGTTGGCATCTAAGCTTCCAGGAATTGGACAGTATGCAGGTACAATTGTTGCAATTATGGCAATTATTGTTGTAATTGGTTCATTATCATCTTGTATTATGTTCCAGCCACGTATCGAGTATGCTATGGCGAAAGATAATTTATTCTTTAAATCTTTTGCAAAAGTTCATCCAAAATACGAAACTCCTTATTTTTCAATTATCGTACAGTGTGCGGTTGCAATCGTATTAATTTTTGCTTCAAACTTGTCAGCATTGCTAGGATACTTTACAATGGTAGCATTATTAAAGAATATGCTTACATTCGGTACAATCTTTGTGCTTCGAAAAAAAGGCAAAGAACATGGATACGATCCATCTTATAAATGCCCAGGTGGTCCAATTATGCCTCTTATTGCAATTATTATGACAGGTACACTTATTTGGGGCCAGCTTACATATGCGCCAATGCAGAGCTTAATTTGTGCGTTTGTGGCAGTAGCTACAGGACTTCCAGTATTCTATTATTGGGATAGAAAAAATAAAAAAGAAAGTGCATAAGCATTAGCTTAATATGTTGAGAAGGTGAGAACTGTATGGAGAAAATAAAAAAAATTCGTCCGCAAGATATGGCGATGGAGCAGATTCAATGGTATATACAAGAAAACCAACTAAAACCACATACACAGCTTCCGAGCGAACGGGAGTTGTGTACAATGTGGCAAATGAATCGTTCCACTCTCCATACAGCTATTCAACAACTAATTGAAGAAAGAAAACTATATAGTGTAAAAGGATCTGGAACCTTTGTGGCACCTCCGAGATTAGTTAGGAATATAAAGGGAATTCAGTCTACTTCGGAAGCAATGAGAAAAACAGGGTACTTTCTTTGGACAGAAGTATTAATCTCTAGAATTGAGACGTGTGATGGATATGTTGCGAGAAAACTTCAGATAAAAGAGGGAGATAAAGTATTTCATTTATATCGCTTGCGGATTAGAAACAATGTTCCTTTGATGATTGAGAATAGTTACATTAATTACGAACAGTGTGAAGGTTTGGAAGCTCACAATTTTGCAGAAGAATCTTTATATAAAGTTCTAAGGGATTTAGGCATATTGTTGACTAAAGGGACGGAGAAAGTAGAAATTACATTTGCCACAGAAGAAGAAGCTAAATTGTTGAAGGTAGAAGAAGGACAATACTTGTACTATCAGTCAGGTGTTGTAAACGACGATAGAGGAGTAGGTATTGAGTTTTTTAGGATTATGGCGAGACCAGATCAGGTACAATATACGAATGTTCTAACAAGGCGAGACGCCAGATAAAAAAGGAGTGATATCGTATGAGATTAGCGGCAGTTGGAAGTAACTGTATTGATTATTATAACAACATAGATGGTGGAAAAGCATTTCCGGGGGGAGGCCCGGTAAATATGGCAGTTTATACACTCCGTTTAGGAGGAGAGGCTGCATATATTGGACCAGTAGGTGATGACGTCTACGGACAGATTATGATAGAAACTATCAAAGCGAAAGGCGTTGACACTTCGCATTTGCGTGTAGAAAAAGGAAAGACAGCCGTTACCCAGGTTGAATTGATAGATGGCGAAAGAGTATTTGGAGATTACGACGAAGGCGTATTGGAAAAATATAAATTAACAGATGAAGATATTGATTATATCAAAAATTTTGATGTTGTAATTTGTGATGTTTGGGGCAAAGTAGAAGGACAGTTTAAAGAGTTGAAAGAAAAAGGAATTGTTACTGCCTTTGATTGTGCGACAAGCCCAGATTCAGAGGAAAGTGTAAAAGCGATACCATATACAGATTATCTCTTTTATTCTGTGGATACAGGAGATACTAAAGAGGTAAGAGAACAAATGGAAAGAATTCAAAAACAGGGACCTAAGCTTGTCATTTGTATGATGGGAGAAGAAGGCAGTTTGTGTTATGATGGTGAAAGATATCATCGTTTTGGAATCGTTCCTTGTGATCATCTTGTAGATAGTATGGGAGCTGGAGATAGTTATATTGCTGGATTTTTAACAGGAATTGTAGATGGACTTTCTATAGAAGGGGCAATGGAAAAAGGTGCAGCAAATGCAACAGAAACATTAAAGTATTTTGGAGCATGGTAACTAAAAAATAAGGAGCCGAAATATGAAAACTGCCTGTAAAAGAATGATCACTCAGCAAGTGAGTGAGATTTTAAGAATAGAAATAGAAGATGGTGATTTATATCCTGGTACAAAAATACCTACTGATACAGAATTGGCTGAAATGTTTGGTGTTCAGAAGCAAATCGTGAGAACAGCCATAGAAGTCTTGGTCAAAGAAGGATTGTTGAAATATATTTCTGATAAAGAAGTATACGTTTTAGGACATAAAATCGAACGAAACATGGAGAAGTTAGAAGGCTTTACGCAGACGATGGTAGATAGGAATATGAAACCATCTTTTAGAATTGTGTCTAAGTATCTAAGAATGGCAGGAAATTTGTATGGAAACATGTTCGGCATTAAACCAGAAGAGCCTATTTTTTATATTAAGCGCATGTGTTATGCTGACGGAGATTCGATTTCTTTAGAGGAATTATATATACCGCATTATTTAATTCCCAAAATGGAGGGGATTGATTTATCGGTGTTTTCTGTGTATGAAGTATATGAAATGTATGGGATTCATTTAGCGGAAGCAGAGCAGACATTGGATTTGGTTCGTCCTAGTTTGAATGATGCAAAACTGTTGGGAATAGATGCAGGAACACCCGTGATGTTGTTTCAAAGTCTTACGTATGATACGGATGGAAGGGCAATCGAATTCAATCGCAATTATGTGCGTGGTGATAAATGTAACTTTAATGTACAATTTTCAGATAAAAGGTAAAATTAAAATAATGGGATTATTTACAGGAAATTTTTATTCCAAAAATTTAAGAATGACAACACAGATTAATGTTATTTTCCCAGATGTTTCTAATGATGTAACACCTCTTTATGAGGGAACACCGAAGGTTCTTTATTTACTTCATGGACTGTCAGGAAATAGTGATGAATGGACGCGATTTTCTAAAATTGAATATTATGCAAAAAAATATAATTTCATAATAATTATGCCTGAAGTTCAACGTAGTTTTTACACAACAGGAAAAGTTGGAATTGATTATTTCCATTATGTTGCAGATGAACTTCCAGCTATTTGTGGGAAATGGTTTCATTTGGATCAAAGACGAGAAAATACATTTATAGCTGGAGAGAGTATGGGTGGATATGGTGCAGTGAAGATTGCATTGAATAGACCAGAGAAGTATGAAGCTGTGGCAAGTTTATCAGGAGTACTCGATTATGTAGGATTTACGGAGATGGTACTTGCCGGAAATTGGGAAGATATGTCGCCACAAGAAATACAGAGTTTTCATGGAGAAGCAGGAAAACCAGAAGAGTGGGAAAATCCACTGTTTTTGGTAGAGAAACTTGCTAAAGACGAAAATCGTCCAAGGTTAATTCAATTTTGTGGTACAGAAGACTTCTTATATGAAAATAATCAGAAATTTAGAAAAGTTGCTGAAAGTAATGGGTATGGTCATGTTTATATGGAAGGACCAGGGGATCATGAGTGGCCTTATTGGGATAAAATGATTCAACGTGCTATACAATTTTTCTTAAATTTAGATTTGCAGACAACGAAATTGTATTAAAAAGAAAGTAGTGAAAGGAGATATCAACTATGAAATATGAAGCAAAAGCGTGGAAAGAAACAGAAGGAGCTTGTTTGCGTAATTTTAACGAGCAAGCACAGATTGATAGTGTGAATGGAGCACTTGCTCTTCGTCCGCAGATTGAAAAAATTATTGATCAAATCTGGGAAGAAGGATTTGATGGAATCTATTTTATTGGTATTGGAGGTACTTATGCTTCCAGTATGCAGGTGGAAGTATATATGCGTGGCCGTTCAAAGCTTCCAGTATTTGTTGAAAATGCAGCTGAGTTTTTGACTACAGGAAACAAAAAATTTACAAATAAATCTGTAGTAATTATATCTTCAGTATCTGGAAATACAAAAGAAATGGTTGAATTAGTGGACAGAGTACATGAAAAAGGTGCAAAAGTATTTTCATTCATCGATAATCCAGGTACTACTCTCACACAGCCTGACAAGCAAGATTATCTGATTGTTTATCCAATGAATGAGCAGTTGAAATTTTATATGGTTGCAAATTACTTGATGTATAAAAATGGTGAATTTGATGATTATGACCGTTATAATAAAGAGATGGAAGCTAATCTTGCGGATGTATTAGCTCAGGTTGAGAAAGATTCCGATGAGTGGGCATATGAGTATGCAAAAAATAAGGTGGCATTTTGGAAAGAACATAAAGATCTTCCTCATTACTTTATTGGATCAGGAAATCAGTATGGGGCAACCTATTCCTATGCTATGTGCTATTGGGAGGAGCAGATGTGGATCCGTACAAAATCTATTAGCTGTCAAGAATTTTTCCACGGAATGCAGGAGATTATCGTTGAAGATACACCAGTTACTCTGTTTATGGGAGAGGATGAACAACGACCATTAGCTGAGCGTGTTGCAAAATTTCTTCCACGTGTAAATGCAAACTATACTATTATTGATACAAAAGAACATGAATTAAAAGGAATTAGTCCAGAATTTAGAGGAACAATTTCTCATTTGGTAATGCATGGTGTTAATAATCGTGTAGATGCATATATGGAGCTGTTTTTAAGACATCCACTTTCTATTCGTAGATATTATCGTCAGTTTGATTATTAAGAATTAGATTTTTAAAAGATATTGGTAGAATGAGTGCTGTTACACTAAGTAATTGTACAGAGACTCTTTGCTATGTAAATAGTCAGGTGAAAAGGTTAATTGAACTATTTCACCTGACTATTTTTAGAAATATAAAATCTGGCGGGGCGAAACTCAGGTCATTGCTCAGTAACCACGAAATAAATGAAGATGATTAATCCATTTTAGAAGAAAAATAGAGCGAAATAGAAAAGGCTGTGATTTCAGGATGTTAAGAACACATTTTGAAATCACAGCCTCTTTGATTACAGAAAAATAGCTTTGTAATCGCATACGCCAAATAGCAGAAAGCTAAGACGGAATCAACACACATGCACAATATCCCGGAGTTGGTTGAAAACAGTAGATGGTCAGAGTCTTGTCGATTTCCGGACTATAATCATGCAGGATATGTTTATTGCCGTTTAAC
>PPYE01030434.1_pt1 | contig 22185 bp, 30 predicted proteins | sample 1559881 | NCBI WGS metagenome assembly PPYE01 (sample SAMN08240022, study PRJNA423297) | Human gut metagenome, whole genome shotgun sequencing project.
AAAAAAACTTTTGTCTATCCGAATGGAAACGCAATCATCTTCAAATGAAAAAAATATGCAGTCGAATGAGTCCATCATGTCACATCTGCATATTCGATCAATTTCCTCATCCGAAACGAACTGATTAATCTTTCGCTTTAATTCCGGATCTTTAATCTTCCACATCGTTTTCCTCCTACACACAGCCGCCACAGCAGCCGTGAGGTACATTCTCGTTAATCATTTTGAGGAGCTCGGTTTTGTGCTCCAGTAGCTCTGGATTCTTTTTTAATAGAGGCCCAGAGAGATCGTCCCATGGACCCTCTTCAACATGCTCACTACAGTGATCATCAAACCAAACATCACCGCCAGAGATCATGTCTACATAGCCTGCATATTGTTTGCCGTTTGCCTTAAATGTCAGCTTCCCTGCACACAGGTTTGGAAAGCAGCCGCTGTAATCGATGAATTCGAACTGCATATTGGCCTCAAAAGAGAAGCCCCGCTCTCGCAGGGCTTGTTAGTTATTGCTGAACATCCGAGGATTTCTCGGTAGTTGATTGTTCCTGAACAATCTCACCTTCCTCGATATCCTTGAAATCGTCAACAGACACGGCGTTGATGTCAATGACATCTTCCGGCTTAACTTCTTCCCCGGCTTCTCGTTTGGCGTCTACATTCGTAATCTGCAGTGCCTCAATCGAAACAGGCAAATATTTAAACAGGCGGCGGATAACCGTCTTGAGGGCCATGGCCTCGAAATAGTTATTCCAGATGTTTTTGCTCTTGGCTTTGGCTTTAACAGCCTCGACCTCAGCTCTGGACATAACCTCAAACTGATATCCGCCTCCCTTGAGGTTAGCGACTGCGTAGACAAACGTGATGGGCTTTTTAACGCGATCAGCCTCGACGCTTGGTACGTGGTGGATGTCCGGATGGAGGCCGAGTTGGTAGTTGAATTCGTCACCTTCGTGCACTGCGAATGCAGAAAGAGACAAAACTTGTCCGGAGCGACGAGCCAAATCAATCATGCCGCGGTAACCAAGAATTAACTGGCACTGATTACCATACGGAACAAGGTATGCTTGACCGAGCGCAGATCCGGGTTCAAGGCCGAGTTGAGCAGACTGCATCACGGCACCCAAAAACGAGGCCGGGGTTGTATTGAGCAGAGCCGGCGTCTTCCTGACTTCGGTCGCGGCAATTCTTGCCATGCGATCAGCGCTCAGATGTTTCGGAACCGCTAGCGCTAATTGTTTTTTGAACTGGTCGGACAAGACCTGCTGCACGATGATCGGCGCTTTCGTTTTGGGTTTTGCGACTGGAGCAGAGGGTGCGCCGACAGCGGCGGCGAGTTGGTCAGATGTGGACATAATTTAATTCCTATGAAAAAGCCCCTCGCACTGGAGGGGCTGGGTTGATTAAGAGTTACGGGAAATAAGTCAGAGGTACGCTCAGGGCAAAAATAAAGCCCGCGTGTGCGGGCCTAAGAGAATTTGGCTCGGTTGATTTGGCTCAACCGAGAAAGCCTTTTCTTCGGGCGCTTTGCTGTAGTGCTCGAAGCGAATATTACACAAAACCGCTCTTTTCATCAGTAGAAACCCTGCCCAATTTGCGTAGCCAGCAACCTAAAAAACTACGCGCAGACGCGCATTACACGGGTTGAGGATTCCTTGAGGTAGTCGTAATAGTCATCCAAATGGTCCTCACGGAAGGAATCTGAATCGAAACGTTTGGATGTCTGAGTCTTGTACGTCAAAACCTTCTTGCCATCTAATGTCAGAATTTCGTTGTCTTTCATGCCGATGGCGATCCTTGCCTTAACCGCGTCCTGCTGCCTCTTGAGTTCTTTAATTTCACCATTAAGACGTGCATACTCACCATAATCAATAGCAAGCTCACCCTGAGCTTCCACAGCTTTTCCATTACTTTTGCCATAGAGTTTTAAAACATCCTCAATATTGATCGGTTCCGGAGGCGTTCTCGTCAGAACATTGTTATTCCAAAACGCCGCGCACTTTTCTTTGATAACCTGAAACACATCGGGCCGAGCGTCGATCCAGTACATCCTGAAATCGGAACCACCGATCAGCACCGCGAGATACATTCCCCTGAGTTTCAGAATCCCGCAGTACCACTGGATTTGAGTTTCGTAGTAGAGCGGGATCACATGCTCGGTTTTGATGTTGTTCTGTTTGATCTCAAGCTCTTGAGAAGGGCCCCATAAATCAGCGGTGAAGGCGTGGGCTGTTTTGGCCTCAAACGCCACATCGGTATTGATCGGTCGCTCAACGCCCGTGATATTTGCGTAGCGCTCAATTTCCTCAACGTTCAGAAGAGGTCTGATTTTTTTGGCGATCTCCCGATTGATAATCGCTCGGTCAATGTTTGCGATCATCCAAGAGTTTTCCGGATCAGCGAACTGGTGACTGACTTTCTGCACTTTCTTCCCGGTACGCAACTGAAATTCTTTGGCCACTGTATCCTCGAGAACTGTTCCCCAATAGGCCGGTTCGGACATTTCCTTGTCTTCTGAAAGGCCGAGCTTATCGTTCCATACATCGAGCGGTGTTTTCCAAGGATTGAGACTCAGGACTGCTGCCACGTCGGAGCCGCCGATACCTGTACGGCGCCCCTTTAACCAAGCGGCTCTTTGTTCGTTAGTCATTTTTTCGGATTCCTATCAATAAAAAAATCTGTAAATAGTGCTGAAAAAGGGGTCTGCGGGAGGATTGGTGTTTTATCGTTTCGCAGGGCTAATTCTTCTTCGCGTCTTTTGCGATACCGTTCTTTGCTCTGCGCAACCCTCTTTTCTTTGTTTTTTGCGTAGTACTCGCGCTTCAGTTCTCGGTTGCGCTGTTTTTTACGCTCTGCGTCAGTAATTACTGCCATTCGTTTTCCTCCAGATACTCGTCGAATATCGGTTCAATCTCAGGGTGTCTTTCATCCTCTCCCGCCTCTGCCAGCTCGTTGATGTGTTTGTCGCAATACCGCGGTATGTATTCTTCAAAAAATCTTTCAAGGAGCCGTTCGTATTCAGCTTGGCGCTTTTCTTCCTGCCAAGACGGCTGCCAGAGATCTCCTGGGCCCGGGCAAGTTCTCGGAGTTACATGCATAGCAGCCACCGCTGAAAGGCATCGGCGCCCAGGACTACGGTCAACGTGCCGAAAAACAGGACGAAGGCGATCAGAGCACAGAGGAAACATGCGAGATCGTCCTCTAACAGATCATCAAATTTTTTATTCATGATTGCCTCCGATAGGCAAAAGGCTCCCCACCCGAGCTCCAAGGAGTTCAGTTTGTTTACCGCTCAGGCGGGGATTTAAGAAGAGAAGTTAAGAGTTACGAGAAACAAGTTGTCTCATTCGGCTGATGAACCACATCGGTTCATGCCAAACATCGTAGAAGCGGGAGGCGTCAGGGCGTCCCTGCCTGTAGGCTTCTTTCGAGGCCCACTGAATTTGCGGCTTGAACAAGTCATCGAAGTAGTAAATCAAAGACTTGATCGCCTGGAGCTCGTTGTCAGTGATGTAATGCTTGTTGACAGGAATTGCCGGAATAGCCGGAAGCGGCTCAGAACCCGAAGAACTAATCGTAAAGCTCGGATACTGAACGACGTAATTTTGTAGAGGAACTTCTCGCTCCTTTACATCAGGGACGTTGAAATCCGAAACTTTCAGGCCGTCAACGAATGCAAGCGCGGCCTCAAAATCTCTTTGCAGCAGGCAGGTGTAGCGCGGAATACGGAAGCGTCTCTTGAGTGCTCGGTAAACAAAACTGTAGTTCTTGTTTCCAAACAGGGCATGAGTTTTGCGCATCACACGGCTGGAGAGCTCGTATTGCTGCTCGTTCGAGATCAATGTGCTGTCCTGCTCCGCAAAACTTTGTTGCTTGCGCAGTTGCTCTTCCATTCTGTTGAAAGCATCCAGCCAAGCGAGCTTAAATTGAAGAGCCTTCTCACCAGTCCAACCCATGACTAACAGAGTGAATCCGTCTCGTGTCATTCGGTAAGCTTTAATTAACTTTGCCGGAGCGTTCTTCAGGTTGGAGGCGATCTGAACTTCCGAGGCTCCAAAAATGGAGGCTCGACAAGTGGGAAGTTTTTCTATGAGTTTCTCAATGTCACGAACAACGTGGAAATGATTCTTACCAAAGTACTTAGCGACATCGGTAGAAAGCGCAGTAACGTGGTTGTTAATAACAGAAACGATGGGCATTAAAGCCATACTTGCCTGAGTAGTCATTGACTATCTCCTTATCAACTATTTTGAATTCCGCCATTTTTGAGATGGCGCCCAAGCGCTCAAAACCTGTGATAAGTCAGGCGGGCATATTTCCGCGAGGGTCTTGTATTAGCCTCACGCTCGGGCATAAAAAACGCCGCTACTATCGGGGCGGATGTCTACCGCTTATCACAAGTGTTTTGAGCACTTGCGGTAAGTTTAGCGACTTTCATGGAGACTTGTAAAGGCCTTAATTTTTAACATCTGGGTAGATGTCTTTATCAATCGCTTCAATCGCCAGATCAGAAATGAAGTTCAGCGCATATTCCTTGAAGAGGGCTTTGGCTTCTCTCTGAGCTTCAGCAGTCTGGACAACGTGGCCGAGATCAAGTGTTATCTCCTTCTTGCCATTGAGCAGGGCAGATACAACAACGCGCTCTGCGTAATCCAACGCATCGGTGAGACAGATTGCAGAGCCGCGCTCCGTCAAAATGTCATCGATAACATTTGTAAAAAGCTGATTTTTTTCATTCACAGATAAAATCATTTTTCTCTCCAATAAAACCATGTAAAAAGACCATATTCAGGAGCTCCCCTAAGCGCAAAAATTGGAACTAAGAAATTGGTAAAAGCCTGGGGAGCTTATGAAGATGGTCTGAACTTGTACGTTTTTTGAACAAGTTGAGCGTTAAAGGCAATAAAAAAGCCCGCCGAAGCGAGCTTTTGAACTATCAAGAAAAACTTAATAGTTGACTAATCTTTACTTGCAATGAGCAAGGCCGAAACAGTTGCGAGTGTAGTTATTCCGGCAATAAGGGGCGTCAGAATCCAAACGTTCATTTGCTACCAAGATGCTGAAGCACCAAAATCCCTGCAACACATGCAAGGCCGCCTAGAAAATAAAGAATCCAAGCAGTTGTCATTATTCATCCTCCTTCGTAAGAACAATAGATAGCGCAATGAAAATTAAGCCACCTAATAGTCCAGCCGTGTTGCTTTGGAATAGCCCAAGTGCCACACCTGCCACACCAAGCTTTTCGAGCGCATCGGTCAATCGCTTGATCTTGTTTCTGTACCTATTGATCTTTACAAGCATCTAAATTTCCTTTCCTGCATTTTAGTCGAATTTAGTTGAATTTAGTTTATCGATACCGCATTCGGGGACTGCGGAAACCCCGTCTTTCCGGGGTGTCACCTCCGCGAGATAATTGATTTGCGAACTTTCAACTATCTCAATGGAGGATAAGATGTCAAAAATCTGTAATCTGTGGTTCAACGGAAAAGATGGTTCTGACTATTTATTCGAAGTCTTTCCAAGAGACCAAGCTTTCAATCCCGTATCAGCCGTTTATGCCTTCCTGACAGAACCAGATGGAACTGGAAAAGTTCTGTATATTGGACAGACAGAAAATTTAAAAACCCGCTTTTACGATCATCATAAGTGGGACGAAGCGATTTGTCGTGGCTTTAAGTACATTGCTGTTTATCAATGCTCTCTACTGATGCTTGATTATGTTGAGAGGAATCTGATTCAGGAATACGACCCGCCTTGTAACGAACAGCTTTGCCCATAATCGGGTAAAGGACACTTTCAAATGCTGACCACGCCGCTACGAGGGCGAATATTACTCGGCCTTCGTCAGCGGTTGTCGGCGATAAAACGAGCTTTCCATCAATGACTTCAACTTTCATTTGTTGTCTCCTTAAAAAACAAAAACGCCCTCCCTCTGAAAAAAGTGGTCTTCTACCATCCACTTGATGTCAAGGAAGGCGCTTATGTTTGCGAACTGTCTTTGCTGGAACGGCCCCTACTTGCACCTGACGACTTTAACGTCACAATACTTTCAGCATTCTCTCTGCCGCATCTTCACTTTCGATCTGATTGCTTAGGCGCAATTCACTTGCCGCCTGGTCGCTCCCTGGCTTTTCGGTTTACTCAGCTTTAGGAGCTCTCTCAACCTGACAATCATCAGTTGAGCTTTTAAAGAACGATTGATTGATGGAGAGAGAATAACATAATGTTATGTAAAATTGCAAGCATACTGTTATGCATTGAATAACATCATGTTAGCTATTCGTAATAAATTGTTTCTTTTAGGCAACAAAAAAGCCGCTCTCGCGGCAATAAAAAACCGCCCGGAGGCGGCTTGAAAGGTTTAGTCCTTATCACATCAGGAAGCGTCTAGGACGAAACTACTGGCTTCATTTATTTCTTTTACCACTCTCATCTCGATATCGTATTTCATGGACATGCTGTCCACTGCGTTAAGAGCTTTACTTCTTTCCTTCTGGGAGGAAAAATCCTCCTGAATAAGAAGAACTCTATGATTGTTAAAGGATTGGGCATCACACAGATCTAAGATCAACCTGCGCAGTGTCCCAGTGTCCTCTGAGGCAGTGTTTTCTCTAATTACTCCTAACTGAGAAACTAAACGGTCGGAAAAGAAGTCATAGTTAATGCTGTAGTCATTAAACTGGTGTTGGACTTCAAAGCAGCCTCGAAGTTCTTTCCGGGCGCGTGTGACTTGTCTTTTTACGGCGGAGATGAACCTCCTTCTGTTTGACTGAACTCGGGATAGGTTCTCTCGCTCTCTCCATTGGAAATATTCCTCTGGAGTCGTTAGGCTAAAACTGAATTTAATAGCTTGATCTATTAAATCATCTTCATCATCGCAAAAGGTCTCATTCACTTCGCCCAGCTGAAAACCTGTGAAAGGGAATTCAACATCCTCGATCCTTTCTTCCTTTTGCGAGTTGAGAAGGCGGATAGTCGTGTCCAATATGTCTATAGCATTCTTTTTTTTTGACTTATAAAGAATTCCAAGAGTGCTGTCAGGGACTACTCTCTTTGCAAAGAAATGATTATTGAATTTTCCAACAAGTCCAATCAGTAGTTTTTCTTCAGATCCCAATGTTGGAGTCCAGACAATGGGGGCCCAAGCAGCTTCGTAAGCTGGTAAGGCAGGAAAGTCTATATCCATATCCATTTTCTCATCCCATCAACATGAAGGTAATTCTAAGGTCGGTGTGGGACCTCTTGCACTTAGCAATGAATCGATATTTTTTCGATTCTTATCAAGGATTTTCTTTAAATTATCTCCGTAGGTTGAAGCCATCTCTGCTAAATTATAAAGATGTTGACCGAGCAATTTAGCATGGGTTTCGTCCGCAAGTGATACGGACATTGTGGCTGCAATATTTCTACATTTTTCAATTTCTTTACTAACCTGGGCATTGCTATTCAGCACTTTTTCCAAAAATGTAATAAGAAGATTAAGATCTGGTTTACCGACTAACGTAGCCCCAAAGGTCAATCCATGGTCGATTAATATGTAGTCTTGATCGCCTGCCCAAAGGATGTTCCCCAAATGTCTGTCAACATTATGGATAAGTTCATCAAAGACTATTGTTGTTCGGAACCCCTTCCATTTGCTGAAAGTCGAAAACAGTTGCTTGGCATAGGCTTCGTTCTTCTTTGCCTTTTTTCCTAGATCTGGATAGTCGCAATATTGACAGCCATAGAAAATTTGTTTTGTTTTAGCGTCAAAGACAAGGTACTGTGCAGGAACGGGGAGGCCCAGTTCGTAGGCTATGCAGGCCGAATAAAATTCTCTGAGGATTTCGTCGGGAGGAAGATTTGGCTTAATTACCATTTTTTCCCTGCTTGAGGAAGTTTGAACGATAGCTCTCTGAACTTGGTTTATTGAGTAGTAAGGATCATCGTTCAAACTCTTGGCTTGGAGGACCACTCCAAGACCTATTTCAAATGCTCTTGTTTCCATTAAACAAAGCTCCCATGCCAGACATACACAACCCGACCCACTATTTCCAATTGTTCTGAGCCGTCTAATTCTTCACTTAGTTTCACTGTGGGATTGTCAGAGGAAATGACGACTGCTCCCTTTAAATTCTTATTCACGCGTTTAATGAATAGAGTGTCATAGGAGCGCAGAACATAGATTCCGTCATACAAATCTTTCACGCCTTCGTCTATAAGCACCTTGTCTCCTGGTGCAATCGTCGGCAGCATTGAATCTCCATGCCCCGTGAGCACTTTCAGGTTCATGGGATTAGACGGGTTGAGACGGCGCACAAAATCAGGTGCCAGGGTCAGGCCGCCGACTATCACATCCTGCTCCAGCACGCTCGGATCATCACCCATAGTTCCTGTATTGGCTAATTCCAGAACCCGCACACCGTCCGCAGGTTTTTCAATAGAATCAATGAGCATTCCAGTGTGATCGGTGTCCATCCAGCCGCGGCCTAGTTTCAACTTAGATTCAATGTCACGTGCCAACTTGTCTCCCATCAAATACGGCTTACCCGTACTGCTGCGCACTGATTGAGCACGGATAAAAGACAAGGACGGATCATTTCTTCTGCGCCCTAGCTTTTCATTTAGGGCCGGTATTGTCCCTTCCTCTTCTATCAACAGCTCGAGATTCTCTCGGCGAATTTCACTTACAGGTCTCATTGTTTTTCTCCTTAGAAGTATTAAACAACATTTTGTTAAGTTGACATAACTAAATGTTATGCGTAATATCAAAACAAAACGTTATGCGAAGATAGCGATGAAACTTAAACACTATTTTGAAAAACATCCTGAGATTTCTCAGAAAAATTTAGCCGAGCAACTAGGTGTAACGCCGGAGTTTGTGAGCATGTTAGTTGCTGGCAAACGGACTGGCTCAATCGAGAAGTGCATTTTGATTGAAGAGCTAACAAACGGGGAGGTAACGGTTGAAGACCTGAGACCTCAGAATTCTTGGAACAAAATGCGCAACAACCTTTTGCGTCGAATGATCAATCAGTAGGTGGATCATGTCCTGGCAAGATTCAGACGCAGTGCGAAAACTTTTTGTCGGCAATTCGGCGGCAAAGAGCGTACTGCGCTGCCTGGCTGATTTCCGAAACGAAAAAACAGGGCAATGCAATCCCAGCACAGACGCGATAGCCAAAGAGACCGAGTTAAACAGAAAAACTGTTTACAAGGCCATTGCTTACCTTGAAGAAAAAGGGTTCGTCAGAAGAGAACGAATTGTTCTCAATTCTTCTAACAATTACGTCCTAAATATTGATTCTGATTCTCGTGATACCAAAAACGGCACATGTCCCAAAAACGGTAGTACCAAAATTGGTAGTACCAAAAACGGGACTAGTCCCAAAAACGGACTTTCCGTAGTCCCAAATATGGGACGTGTGGTAGGCCCAAATTTGGGACACGAACCATTAAATGAATCAGTAAATGAACCAGTAAATAACTCTATAGGGAGCGCACCAAACTTTTCTTTGACTGCTCCAGAGAAGACAGCTATTTCCAAAAAGGAAACAGTTGAGAAAAAACCAAAGCGCCCGAAGAAGGAAAAGGTGCCATGTCCTTATAACGAGGATGACCCAATTCCGGAAGAGTTTTTGAAGATCGCTCAGAAGCACAACATTCAAGACCCACAGCAGTTGTTTTCAAAGATGGTCGCTTACTGCAAAGCCAATGGAAAACAGTACGCAGACTACAAAGCCGCATTCACCACATGGTGTCTGAATGAATCCAAGTGGCAGCAGCAGAAGCCGCCTAATCAAACCTCCAAGCCTTTTGCTTACGAACCTCCAGGCGGATTCACGGATGAGTTCTACATGCAGGGATGCAAATTTGATAAAGACGGGAATTTAATACTATGAACGATACGAAAGAACCTAAGACCCAAGGCGTCATCAATTCAATCTTAGGCGTGATGACCAAGCGGCAGAGAATCGTTAAATGTCCGGAACACGGTTATTACTTGGCTGATGAAATTTGGGTCGGAGAAGAGGTTAAGTCTCAAAGTCGTTGCCCACAGTGTGTAGAAAAATACCGTGAAGAATGGAAGGCCAAAGAAGAAGCATTCCGCAAGCAGCAGGAAGAGGACGAGATTAAACGCAGAATTGAGGCGGCCAGAATCCCTTACGACTATCGAACTAAGGATTTTTCCACCTTCAATCCTGCAAACGAAACTCAGCAAAAGGCGCTTGCACTTGCTAAACGTTTCGTGAAAGGTTTTGAAAAGGCGTGGCAGGGCGGGTATGGCCTAATTTTTCTGGGCGCGTGCGGGACAGGAAAAACGCATCTTGCCTGCTCAATCATGATTGAGCTGATCCGCAAGCACAAAGGATTTTTTCCGAAGTACTACCGAGCGGCAGAGATTTTTTCGGGTGTGAGGGATACCTACCGAAATGGCGCCAGCACGACTGAAGAAGAGGCGATCAATTTCTTCTCTTACATTCCGCTCCTAGTGATTGATGAAATCGGTGTCCAAAAAGGCTCGGACGCTGAACGCCGGATTTTGTTCTCGATTCTTGAGAACCGAATGACTGACAAATATCCCACGATCCTAATCAGCAACTTAAACGCAGAAAGCCTTTCCGATCTCATTGGGGAGCGCCTTTACGACCGAATCAAAGCAAAGTGTGTGCCGGCTCTTTTTATGGGCGAATCAATGCGTAAACCTGCAACCGATGCTGTTTTCATGTGATGGGAGGAGATATGAGCACATTCGTAATTAAACGAGATGTAGAGATTGAAAATTTTCCAATTGGATGCAGGGTGATAACCCCTACTAAAAGTATTGGTACCGTTATAGCCCATATCGGTTTGTCAGATAAGGCGATTGCTCGGGCGCTCGTTCGTTTTGATCCAGGCCTACACAATCATTTTAGGAAGAATGATGAAGCCTTAATTCTTCCTAAGTGGTTGACACTCTTTGATTATTCTGAACACGTGAGCCGGAGAGAAAAATGAATTTAGTTCTTATTGGATTTTATTTATTTATCGTCCTCGTTAATTTTTTTCTTTTCCTTCTTGATAGGGGTGTATGTTTGTGAATACGATTAAAACAGGATTGAAAAATGTTTGAAATTATTCTGCCCTACACCCCTGCAAAACTTAACCCTAACCGCTCCAAAACGCTGACAAGTTTTGAGTACGCTAGGGAATTTAAGAAATATAAACAGCAGGCATTTTTCTTGACTAAGGAAGCCTTGGGCGGAAAGCCTGCTCCTGATTGTTCTCAGCTTGAGTCTTTGCCGCTCTATCTGACGTTCTATCCGCCTGATAGACGTAAACGAGACGACGACAACATGATCGCGTCATTTAAAGCGGGCCGTGATGGTATTGCTCAAGCCCTTGGGATTGATGACAACTTATTCCATATTCAGAAACCGCAACTCGGAGAACCGGTCAGACCGAACGGACAAATTAGGGTGCAAATTGATTTTTCAGGGGAGACAGTGAAAAAAGAGGTCGCTCCTGAAAACAATGCCGAAATTCAGAAAAAATCTCAAAAAGGCAAGACAAATAACCCCGCGGGCCGTCCTAAGGGCGTGCCGAACAAGATCACTACCGCGGTGAAAACAATGGTCTTGCAGGCCCTGGATGAAATGGGCGGAGTTGAGTACCTGAAGATGATCGCGCAGATTGAGCCGAAGGCTTTTTGTTCTCTGCTCTCGAAGTGTATGCCGCAGGAAGTTACGGGTAAGGACGGGAAAGATTTAATCCCCTCTCATGCGGGAGTGCTTGTCATTCCTGAGGCGCTCACGGCCGAGGATTGGGGCCTAACTGCTGAACGAGTTATCGCCGAGCAAGAGGCCAACAAGAAGAAATACATGGGCGCAGACAATGAGCAGTAACGCACTTGAGCAGAAACCTAAGGTCATTTGGTCGCCTTTTCCTGGAAGCCAGCGGCTTTTCTTGTCGTGCCCCATTTTCGAGGTACTGCTTGAGGGTACACGCGGGGGCGGCAAAACAGATACGCTCCTTATGGATTTTGCACGTGAAGTCGGTAAAGGGTACGGTGCGGAATGGAACGGCGTTTTATTCCGTCAGACTTATCCTCAGCTTGATGACGTGGTTAAGAAGTCTAAGAAATGGTTTCCGCAGATTTTCCCGACGGCAAAATTTAATGAGTCGGAGTACGTGTGGAAATTCGCCACGGGCGAAGAGTTGAAATTCAGGTACGGCGATAGAGAAGAGGACTACTGGAACTATCACGGCCATAACTATCCGTGGTTGGCATTCGAGGAGCTTACTAACTGGTCTAATTTGGCCTTCTACCAGGCTATGCAGTCAACGTGCCGTTCTGCTATGCCTGGTATCCCGAAGCGTGTGCGCTCGACCTGTAACCCGTTCGGCAAAGGACATGAGGCCGTTAAGTCGTATTTCAAAATCGGTGAGGTGCCGCAGTGCACGATTATCGAGCCTGAAAAACCGTTCTTAATCGGCCCTGACGGATCGAAGATCGACTTGTCATACAGAAAACGCACGCGCATAACGTCCACTGTTTGGGAAAACAAACTACTCCTTGAGAATGACCCGTCTTACTTAGCTTCTATTCTCTCGATTGCCGACGTAAACCGCCGCAAAGCGTGGTTAAACGGAGATTGGGATATTCATGTAGGTTCGTTTTTGGAGGGCGTGTGGGACGCTTCTAAGCACATTGTTGAGCCGTTCTTTATTCCTAGCGGCTGGGAAATGTGGCGGGCCATGGACTGGGGCTACTCCGCTCCATACTGCGTTCTGTACTTCGCCATGAATCCCGACGGCGTGATATTCGTTTTCCGAGAGATTTACGGAAAAGGCGAACGGGACGGCGAAGGATCAAGAGAGAACGTTGATCAAGTCGCGCAGAAGATGAAGGCCCGCGAAGCGTCGGACGAGCGAAACGGATATGAGTATCGCTACTCAATCGCGGACTCAGCCATTTTCTCTAACGTCGGTACGGATAGATCAATCGGTAAAGCATTCGCCGACGCGGGCATTAAATGGCGACCGAGTTCAAAAGGCCCAGGCTCACGAATTAACGGAGCGCAAGAAATCATCCGGCTCCTAGCCGACGGAAAACTCAAATTTTTTAGGACGTGCAAACACTGCATTAGGACTATTCCGACGCTACATCCTGACGAGAGAAACCCCGAGGATGTTGACACGACAGAAGAAGATCACGCATGGGACGCCCTTAGATACGGCGTACAGAGAAAACGTAAAGCACCTGAAGAGGAAACAATATGGAGAGACTAGAAGACATGAATAGTGAGATTGGAGAGGCAATCGAGGAACAACCCGAAGTTGACCCGTTGGCCAAAGCATGGGGAAAGCGACTGGCGAAGGCGCAAAAGTATTGGGGCCCTTTTTTCAAACGCTGTAAGCACAATCGAAAACTTGTGCAGAACTTCAATACTCAAGCTGAGGCGAACTCAGAAGACTATGTTAAGTACAGGGCTAATTTAATCCTTGGCATGGTAAATGTTTTGTTGCCGACGATTTACAGCCGTAACCCTGACTTAGTGGTACAGCCGCGACAGCAACAATTTAAATCCACACTGTTTTGTAAGACTCTTGAAACTATTCTCAACAGACAGCTTGAGGACGCCAACTTGAAGCTATGGGGCGCTGAAGTCGTGCGCGCGGCTCTTATCTGCTCCTATGGCGCGGTCAAGGTCTTGTATCAAAAAGACATCCACCAAGACCCCGAGATTATCAACAGACTTGAGGACACTCAGGACAATATACGCACCTTAGAGCAGTTGATTACACGCATTGAGGATGATCAAGACCGAGCCTCGAAGGAAGCCGAGCTTGAAGAGTTGAAGCAGGTCATGCGCGGAATGGAAAGTAAAGCCGAAGTTGTTGCAAGCGAAGGACTTGTTATTGACCGCGTGATGACAGACAACTTGTTAATTGACCCGACTTGCCAAAACTTTGATGACTACCGTAACGCCAATTGGATTGCACAGATGATTTTCATGACTCGTGATGATGTCGAGTCACGCTACAAGAAGAAAATCCGTAAGGCCACGACGTTCAACTATGACGGCTCGGCCGCCGATAACCAGGCGCAGGACTCCGATAAAGTCTCCGATGACGATCAAGTTTTGGTCTATGAAATTTGGGATAAGCGGTCGCAGATGGTCTATACACTTTGCGACGGTTGTGACTTTTGGCTCCGTGATCCATACCCGCCTCCCGTCAATGGTCGACGCTTTTACCCGTTCTTCTTGTTGCCTTTCAACAAAATTGACGGATGTTTTGTGGGCCCGTCCTTGGTTGACTTGTCCGAAAAACTTCAAGCCGAGCACAATCAGATAAGAGAGAAACTCGTCGAAAATCGTGATTTCATTGTCCCTGGATATATCGCGGGTAATGATGTCAAGGTCAAGGACGTTGAGTCTTTTCAAAAGAGCGGAGTTGGAGAAATCACAATCCTAAAAGGAGTGGACTCCTCGGAATTGCAAAAAGCTTTTGTTCCCAAGCAATTCCCGCCAATTGACCCCTCTTTGTATGATACTTCGCCTATCCGAATGGACATTGAGCAGTGTGTCGGCCTACAGGACGCCGCCCGATCATCTATCAATAAGGCGAAGACTGCTACTGAAGCCGAGATTATGAATAACTCTCTCTCTGCCCGTATCTCGATGTTTCAGGATTGGACAGAAGAATTTTTATCTGAGTTGTGCCAATACGCGGGACAGATTCTCCTACTCGAATTGAATGAAGGGGCAGTTGAAAGAATCATGGGCGCGCCTCAGCCCGTACTAGATGAAAACGGCTTACCGATTCAAAACCCCGACGGGTCACTAAAGTTTGAGAAAACTTACGATTGGCCGCAACTCTCTCGCGATGAAGTCTTTGAACAAATTAACGTGAAGATTCGGGCTGGTTCAACGGGCAAACCTAATCGAATTGAAGAGCAGGAAGCCTGGGGCCGTATCCTCCCCTCATTGATTCAGTTGGCACAGCTCATTTCACAGTCAGCGGCTCAAGGCATGGACTACAAACCGTTTGAGGCCATGTTGACCGAGACTCTAAACAGGTTTGATGACCGCCTGGACGTGAAGGATTTTATGCCGAACGTTGAAGCACTTCAGACTCAAGCACAACAGACACAACAGGCACAAGTAATGCCGCAAAACAACCCCTAGTTTCAATAAATCTTTTTAATCTTGAATGGAGTTTTAAACATGGAATTTGACAACGACGATATCAAACTTAACGACGAAAACCAGGCCGCCGAGAACGCCACGGAGCAGAACCAGGCGCAGGAGTCTCAGGAGGGCACCGAAAGCGGCGCAGACGAGCCGAAGGGCCTCCACGATACAATCATGTCCAAACTGAATGAAATGGACTCGCAGAGCGACGATACGGACGACGACGGGGAGAACGGCGAAGATGGCTGCCAGGCGGCTGAGAAACCCGCCGAGAAGCCGCAACAGGAGCAGAAACAGGCACAGCAGAATGAAGCGCCGAAGACGCCTGAAGAAGAGGAGGCCGAGTTAATCAACACGGCTAAGACTGAACGCGGCAAAGAGCGCCTTCAGAGAATGTTTGCCGAACGCAAAGAGGCACGGCAGGGCCTTGAAACAGTCGTCACATCTTTCCGTGACGCAGGTTTTGACGGCGACTCGATTAACACCGTTTTGGCTATCGGCCGCCTTGTTTCTTCAGGCAATAAGGACGATATGCGAAAGGGTATCGCGGCCTTAGACAAAATCCGTGCCAATCTCTGCGCTGAGTTGGGCGAAGATGTCGCCTTGGCTGATCCGCTCGATCAATTCCCCGACCTCAAGCAGTCTGTAGCAGACTTAGCTATGAATCGGGATCAAGCACTTGAATTAGTCCGCGCCCGCGAGCAGAAACAGAGAGAGCAACAGCTTCAGCTTCAGACACAACAGGCCCAACAGTTTGAGGCCGAGAGACTTCAGGCCGTCAAGAATGCACAAATTGACGTGCAACAGTTTTTCTACTCAAAGAGCGGTGAGGTAGATTTTGGCCGCAAGATCAAGGCCATTCAGTCTCACTTCACGCCCGAGAGACTTCAGTCTTTCACAAGCGCGGTTCCGCCTTCTCAGTGGGTCGCACAACTTCAGGTCATGTGGGATTCTCTCTCCATGCAGAGCCGAGAGACTAACCGCGCCCGCCCGATTTCTCAGCACAGAAATACGAATGTCGGACAGCGCTCTCTAAATCCGAATATGTCGCTTGAAGATCAACTCTTCGAGAAAATGAGAACACTGGGCATTTAATTTTTTTTCCGCACCTCCTCGCAGGTGCTTGACAATTTACTTGAGCGCCCCTCCGCGGTCTTACACGTTTCGGAGGATTTCAACCGCGGAGCGGGCCTCAACATTCAGAAGAAATCGAAGTAGCGGGTGTCGCGTCCCGAAGAGTTGAAGAGTTTCTGTAGTTCGTATCCCTGAGTCGCACCAGGGCAGAAATTAAGAAAATTGCCACAGCTCGGGCACTGAATGAAACGTTTCGTCAACTTTTCTAGGACATTTCATTTATGGCTATTTCTACTGCTGACTTGAGCATTCTTGCTCATTATGCGTTGACTAACTATGTGAAAAACGCAACGGACCAAATTAGACAGGAGCAACCGTTTCTCACTTTCTTGAAGTCTAAGAAAAAGAGAATGAATGCAGGCCCGTCCGAGTCCGAAAACATCATCAAAGATTACGGCTCTAACTTTGCATTCGGCTATGGTGAAAACACTATCGCCTTCAATGACCGTGATCCGACTGTTCAAAACAACTGGTCTTGGGCGCGTGCGACTGACGCTTTCAAGGTTTCCCATGATAAGTTAGTCGCCGCGGGCATTGATGTTCGCGAAGGGAGCCGCGGAGAATTCCGCACTTCTGACAATGAAAAGGCCATTATTTCTAATTTCTTGGCCGACAACGTTTACGCATTGAAAGAAGGTTTTGACAAGTCTCTTGACTTGGCACTTCACCGCGACGGCACGTCCTCTAATGACGCAGTTGTAGGCCTGGACGCCATTGTTTCTCTTAAACCGACCACAGGTACAGTTGGCGGCATTGACCGTGCTAAAGCCACCTATTGGCGCAACTATGCCGACACAACGCTTAACGCGGCCACAATGAGGGCAAAGATGGAGAAGGCTTGGCGAAGCTGTATCCGTCACGGCGGCACACCTGATTTCATTCTTGCAGGAGGTGACTTCATTGACGCTTACGCCTCTAGCGTGACCGTGACTCAAAACGCCGACGTGGGAGCCGTCAAAAAGATTGATGTCGCAGTTGGCGAAGGCATGAAGACAGGACTCTTCTATAAGGGCATTGAAATCGTTTATGACCCGACGTTTGATGACTTGGACGCGCTCGAAACAACGGCCTCTACTGCATGGTCTAAGCGTTGTTATTTCATCAACTCTCGTCATCTTTTCTATAAAGATAACGGCATTGACATCGTTAGACCGACCCGCCCGCACAACGTTTTGGCCTTCTATGAGATGATCGTTTGGCGCGGTCTTCTCACCTCTAACCGCCTTAACGCTCACGCAGTCTTGGGTATCTCTTAATCATCCACCTAAAACACGGGCCTCAAAGGAGGCCCATTCTTAAATATTCAGGGTAGAAATATGAAAGCACAGTTAGTCAATGTAGCAATCAAACTCAATGCAAGTACGGTCGTTAATAAAGAGGTTTTTCCGTGGGAGCTGGAAATTCTGAACACTCTGCACGGTGAAGAAAATATCAATGAACTTGAAGAAGGACGTATCCAGGATGTTGAAGGTGAGAAAGAAGAGGTCATGCGCTTGGCTCGACTCTATGGCCGCAATGTTCTTGAAAATCGTTTTGGTGCTGGTGTCCGCCCCCTTCTTGAGGCTATCCGCGCAAGCGTTAGTGAGGCCGCTCCGAAAAAGGGCAAGAAGTCTGCCGCCGCACCTGCGCCCGCTCCTGTTGAGGATATTGAGGCCGCCGAATAAGGAGAGCGCCAATGGTAGTGACGACACCGCGCAACGGTCAACCGACTGAATACAGGCGCGCTCACAGGTTTTCGGCTGATGAGCCGAGTCTTATTCCAGGCGGAGAGATTGATAAGGAGTTGGACAATGTGTCTCGCTCAATCAATGAAATCCGCGCTCGTTTGGCCATGATTCAGCTTGATGACGGTACCTTAGTAGCGATTGACGACGTTACGAAACTATCAGCCACCGTCATTGAGCAGATTAGACAGCTTTACGCGAACGACTCAAGCACCTCGAGGGAGTACGCACAAAAGGCTATCGAGGCCGCAGATCAACTCTTAGCTATCAACAAGAATTTTGAATCGGCCTTAAACGACGTCAGGGGCCTAGCCGAAGCCTCAAAAATCTCCACGGAAAAAGGGCTTGAGGCCGTAACTGAAATTAAGAAAATTCGTCGGGAGGTCCTTGACCTTTGCGGGCCCATTCAGGAAGCGGCTAATGCGGCCATAGAGTTTTCTAAGAAAGCTTCATTCTCGTTCAGAACGTTTCCCTCTTGTCGTGAAAATGAATCAATTCCATTTTCAAACCTTTCTCCATCAAGTGGAGTGAAAGTGGGAGATCATGTTTTGAGTTTGGACACCTATGACTTATTCCAAATTGTGAACATGGGCGACTTGTACGCGACTCTTGGAGCCAAAGTCGGAAATCTCCGCGGCCCCCGTGGTTTTCGCGGTGAGCAGGGTGAGTCAGGCCCCCGCGGTGGACGCGGTGAGCGCGGTCCTATGGGGCAAAGCCCGTTCGCCACTTGTTTCGGAAACTTCAATGTCAGTGAGGATGGCAACTTACAGCTTGAAGTAGTTGGCCTGAGTCCCGCCGAGTTTGAGATTAACGAGAACGGCCGATTAGAGGCAAAAATTTAGGAGCAGTTATGACAGTAATTAACATCGGAAAAGTGCGACCGACTTACCGCGGTGCTTTTGTAGATACACAGGCTTATGAAGTTTTGGATCGTGTTTCCGACTCGGCAGGCTTTGTCTATGAGGCGGTTAAGGGTGTCCCGTCAGGCACCGCATTAAGTAATGCCCAGTATTGGCTTAAATTATCTGTTGAAGGTCCCCGAGGGCAAAAAGGGGATACCGGAAATCGCGGGCCGCGGGGTGAAGATGGGACTTCTAAAGATTCCGTGCTTTACGTTAAACAGGAACTAAAACCCGAACAAAAAGCCGTTGCACGAGGAAACATCGGGGGAGCCTCTGACGAAGAGTTAAAGTCAATGCGTACCGAACTATTGAATGGTTTTAATAGTTCTCTTGGTCAATATGTGCCCAAAAGAGGAAATCGAGGAGCTCTAGGCGGCTTTAGTACGACAGAAAGGATCAATCAAATAAACGCAACCTCTTCAGATTGCAACACTTGCCAGGGAAACTTGAATGTCCAGCCAGGGGCACAGGGCACCTCCTGGACAAAAATCGTGACGTTAGAAACCGTTGGACAGATAACACTAGGCGCAAATTGGAAATGGGCAGGAGGAGAGGTGCCAACCTTGGTTGCTTCAGGAATAGTCGTTCTTTGTTGGTGCGGTTCTAGTGGTATAGCCGCGTTTATCTCTCCATCAGCCTGAGGTTAAAAATGAAAAAGAGTTATATCTATAAAGGTCAAATTTATTCTTCTGAGAAAGAGGTTCGTAATGCAATCTTTGCGGATCGGCGTCTTGCTTTCATGGAGGAGCCTGAAAACGATAAAAGGGCTTTTTGGCGAGCGTTAGATGTCGAATATGTTGAAGAAAAAGAAGATGAGTCACTGGAGTTTCTTAAGGAACAGAAACTTTATGAGCTTGAACGGGCGTTTTCCCGTTGGAGAAATGGTGGTGCATATATCTATTCTTCCCTTGGTGGAGTAAAAATTGACGCAGATCAACGAGCAATGATCGACGTGTCAGGACTTGCGGCACTTGATAAACCTGCTGTTTTTATGGACGCAGAGAACACGCCTCATCAGTTGACAGCAGAACAAATCAAAATCCTTCGACGCGAGATCGTTGAGGGTGGAAACTTTTCATATCAGCAAAAGTGGGATTTAAGAAATCAAATTAAGAGTGCAGAAACCAAAGAAGAGCTGGAAAAGATTGAACTAGTCTTTTTACCCTACACAGCTAAAGGAGCAAAATGAAACACCCGAACGGAATTCAAGTATTGATTGCTGTCGATCAGTTAATTAATACGTTATTAGGCGGCCTAGCTGACGAAACGCTCTCCAGTCGAGCGTATCGCCACAGTAGGGACGGTTCACGCAAATGGCCTGAAAGGCTGATCAATACCCTGTTTTTTTGGCAAAAAGACCACTGCAAAACAGCCTATGAATCTGAACTAAACCGAAACCATTTACCCAAAGGAATGAGATGATAGGGAATGCAATCCTTTTGGCTGTAGGACTGAATAGATCATATCCTGTGTATATATACACTTTTGGGATGATGGCAACTCAGGACAGAAAGTACATGAAAAAAGGGGAGGAAATAATCATTCCTTTTTCTGAAGAAAAGAAATACCACGAATTTCTAAATGAAGTTGTAGAGGTTAAAGGACTTGAACTAAAAGGAAGAACTGCCGACGGGTGGATTTATGTTTTGAATAAACCAGGAAATTACAATTACATCAATATAGAACAGACAGAGTTGGCAGGTTGATTGAACATCCCTCACAACGTTCATAAAGTTAATGACGGTGGGGGATTTTATTTTTCTCTAACGGTTTAATTTTTCTTCTTTGACTTCTTCACTTCAAATGAGAATTAAAACAAATTTGAAGGAGTCAAAATGCCATTTCCCCACAAATATGAGCGCGTCAAGGATTTTTCTGATGACGCAAGTAACGCTACAGACCATAACGCATTGAATCGGGAATTAGATTCAGTTGCGCAAACCTGCAATGAGACTAGAGGCTTATTAGAACTAGCCTTCAATGACGACGGGACAATCAAGGCCGCAGCCATTGGTAAAGATCAACTAAGCGCAGACCTAAAAGCCGAATTGAAAGAGCGCGGCCCCCGCGGTTTTCGCGGTGAGCGCGGATTTCCTGGCGAGCGTGGGCCTGAGGGTCCTGTAGGCCCTGTAGGAGCCTCATTTAGCCCCGATGTTTCAAGCACGTTTCCATATCGAGTTTTATACGACGACGAGAAGAAAGGATTCTCGTTTTTGGCTATGGATGAAGCAAAGCTCTACTGGAAATTGTCTGACGAGCCTGAAGACTGGTCAAAAGGGGTTACGTTCGGACTTGGGCCTCAAGGAAGGGATGGTTTACGCGGGCCTGAAGGCCCTAGAGGTGAGAGGGGTGAACGAGGTTTAGACGGGGCCCGCGGCGAGCGCGGTGAACCAGGTGAGCGCGGAAAGGACGGCTTAATCACGTCAATTGATACGAACGTATCACGCGCAAGCCTTGTCGGTAAGACGGCTATACGAGTGCGGCTCATTGTCACGAACGGGAAATTATCTGTAAAAGTGGAGACTGAATAACATGGCAGAGTTGAATACCCTCGGTTCATTGATGACTGAATTGAAGGCCCGATTAGGTTTTGTGACTCAGGGCGCGGCCTCTCACAACAATGACACGATTATGAGGAGTTTCCTTCAGGAGGCCCACGATTTTGTTTATGAGGAACTGGATCACCCGCTAACGAAGCGTGTAGCCCACATCAAATTGTCGAAAGGCTCGAAGCTGTACGACTTTCATGATGACGAACTTGACGAAGATATTAACCCTGGTGACATTGATAAATTTTGGATCGGTGACGGGAAGGAGCGCTATTCATTACGGTTCGGCATAAATGAAGCAGTTAGAAATTCAGAGTTATCCGAAGGTCGCCCCGAACGATGGGACGCCTACGCAGGACAGCTCGAATTATGGCCTGCGCCTGACAGTGATAAGTATGAGTTGGTGCTTGAGTATTTCAGCGGTAAACGACGTTTTAGCCGAGATACTGACACACCGTCAGTGCCTGCACGATTAGTTTTCTTGTATGCCTTGGCTACAGCTAAGGCGCATTATCGACATCCTGACTCACAGGCGGCTGCCCGCTCTTTCGATCAAATGTTAAAGGCCGAGCGCGGTAAGCGCGTTTTTAAGACGAACTACAAAAAGAAATACACGACTGCCCGAGGTTGGTTCGTTGAGCGCCTGGAAAACGGTGAAGATCGTGTCCGATACTTGGGAGATGACTAATGCCGATTATCTCCTTTACTAAGTTTGATCTTG
>PPYE01432968.1_pt1 | contig 22170 bp, 15 predicted proteins | sample 1559881 | NCBI WGS metagenome assembly PPYE01 (sample SAMN08240022, study PRJNA423297) | Human gut metagenome, whole genome shotgun sequencing project.
AGCGTCTTTAGGCGCTGGCCGGTAACAGAGGCTTATAGCCTCAGAGCAAACCACCCGTTAGACGGGTGGTGCTGATTTAAATGGTATTTTAACTATTCGATCACATGGATCCAGCCTTCGGGGGCTTCGATTCTGCCCATCTGGATACCTGTAAGTGTGTCGTAAAGTTTCTTTGTCACAGGACCCATTTCATGCATGCCGCTTGGAAGGAAAATTTCTTTTCCATGATCTACGATTTTTCCTACCGGGGAGATGACAGCAGCAGTGCCGCACAGACCGCATTCAGCAAAGTCTTCTACTTCATCCAGATAAACTTCTCTTTCTTCCACTTTCAGTCCCAGGTATTCCTCTGCTACGTGGATGAGGGAACGGCGTGTGATAGAAGGAAGGATACTGTTGGATTTTGGTGTTACCACAGTATTATCTTTTGTCACAAAGAGGAAGTTGGCTCCTCCGGTTTCTTCTACTTTCTTTCTGGTTGCAGCGTCCAGATACATATTTTCGTCATAACCTTTCTGGTGAGCGTCTACAATAGCATGAAGGCTCATGGCATAGTTCAGGCCTGCTTTGATATGACCGGTTCCATGAGGTGCTGCACGGTCGAAATCACAGACGCGGATAGTCAGAGGTTTTACTCCGCCTTTGAAATAAGGACCTACCGGTGTGGTAAATACACGGAACTGATATTCATCCGCAGGTTTTACGCCAATGACAGCGTTGCTTCCGAACATATAAGGACGGATATAGAGAGTGGCTCCGGAACCATAGGGAGGAACGTAAGCGGCATTTGCTTTTACAGTCTGCGTCACTGCGTCCACGAAACGGTCTGCCGGAAATACAGGCATTTCAAGCCTTTCTGCTGACTGAATCATACGCTCTGCATTTAAGTCAGGACGGAAGGTAACGATGCGTCCGTCTTCTGTGGTGTAAGCTTTCAGACCTTCAAAAACTGTCTGTGCATACTGCAGGACACAGGCACATTCGCTGATAACAACCTTGTCATCTTCGATAAGTCCGCCTTCGTTCCACGCGCCGTTTTTATAGTCAGACACATAACGGTAATCAGTCTTGATATATCCGAAGCCCAGATTTTCCCAGTCAATATTCTTTTTTTCCATAATAGCTCCTCCATTCTGCGGTATATAATTAATTTTTTATCATTATAAAACTTTAACGTGTGAATTGCAATACATGTTCCGTTGCTTTTTTTGATTCTTTCATATATAATTTACTATGAAAGTTCCGGATACCGGGAGAGCAGGCTGCGTGCCTGCACGCAAAGGAAAGACGGACATTCATAATTTAAGTTAGGAGTGAAAATATGGCTGGAAATGACTGGAATAATCTTGGAAGAGACGTAAAAGATATTGTACAGCGTGCCATAGATACCGGAGATTTCAGAGCTCTGAACAGAGACCTGGGAGTAACTCTGGAAAATGCTCTGGGGAATGTGGCGGAAAGTGTGAAAAGAGCCGGTATGTCGGGCAGAGGAAGTTCCATGGGAAACAGCCGGCAGAGAGGGAATGGAGCGGCATCCTTCAGACAGGAAGGTCAGCAGCCCTATGGTCCCGGAAACGGATACAGCACAAGTTACAGCTATCATCCCTTCGGACATTACAGAAAGGCAGAAAATGCCAGGCGGATGAAGGAAGCAAGAGAGGAATTTGCTCTGTTCGTAAATACCGGATGGGCCAAGGCCATAGGTCTTTTGTTTACTGTACTGGGCACCGCGCTTACTATTATGTTCGGACTGACAGCGGGAACTTTCGGTCTTGTTTCTGCTTTCAGCCAGGCAATGGCAGATAAGATGGATACCATCATGCTGGTATTCGGCCCTGCCACAGTGATCAGCGCAGGCGTGGGCATCTGGGGAAACAGTCTGAGAAAGAAGATCAAAAGATTCCGCACTTATGTGCGTACTTTAAATGGAAAGCCTTATGGCGCAGTGAAAGATCTGGCAGAAAGCGTAGGAAAATCAGAGAGCTTTGTGCGCAGAGACCTGAAGAAAATGATCAAAAAAAAGATGTTCCTCGAAGGACATCTGGATAAAGATGAGACCTGTCTGATCGCCAGCAATGACGCCTATGAACAGTATAAAGAAACTGAGAAAAATGCAGAGGAAATGAGACAAAATGCAGCCAGGGAACCTGAGAGAGAGCTCAGTGAAGAAGTAAAAAAAGTCATAGAGGAAGGCGACCGTTACATAGAGGAAATCAGAAGGAGCAACGATGCAATTCCGGGTGTGGAAGTTTCTAATAAAATGTACCATTTGGAGAATGTGATCCGAAGGATTTTCCAGAGAGTGGAGCAGCACCCGGAACTGATCGATGACCTGCATAAGTTTCTTCATTACTATCTTCCTACTACCATGAAGCTTCTGAAAGCATATGAAGAGCTGGATAAACAGGAGGTACAGGGAGAAAATATAACTACAGCAAAACAGGAAATTGAAAATACACTGGATACTATCAATACTGCGTTTGAGAATCTGCTGGACAGCTTTTACAAGGATACGGCATGGGATGTTTCTTCAGATATTTCCGTACTGAAAACCATGCTTGCTCAGGAAGGGCTTACCGGGGAGAAAGATTTCCAGAGAAAGGAAAAGAAATAAATTATGAGTGAGGAATTAAAGGATTTTACTGTGACCCCCACATTGACATTCGGTGCACCTCAGGAGGAGGTCCCCGCAGAGCTTAAGAAAGAAGAACCGAAACCGGAACCAAAGATGGATGACAGTGTTTTATCTGCGGAAGAGAGAAAAATGGTAGATGATTTTGCAAAGCAGATCGATATCAGGAACTCGGCAGCCATCCTTCAATATGGGGCAGGTACCCAGAAAAAAATGGCAGATTTTTCAGAAGAAGCTCTGGAAAAAGTCAGGACAAAAGATCTGGGTGAAGTGGGGGATCTTTTGGAAAATGTAGTGACAGAACTGAAAAATTTCGATGCAGAAGAAGAGCGCAAAGGTATTATGGGCTTTTTTAAAAAGGGCACTAATAAACTGGAAGCTCTGAAAAACAAATACAGTAAGGCAGAAGAAAATGTAAACAGAATCGTGGAGACGCTGGAACATCATCAGATCCAGCTGATGAAAGATGCAGCCATGCTGGATAAAATGTATGCGCTGAATCTGAATTATTTTAAAGAGCTCTCCATGTACATCCTTGCGGGAAAGAAAAAACTGGAAGAAATCCGCACAGGAGAACTTCCGTCTTTAATGGCAAAAGCACAGGCAAGCGGACTGCCGGAAGATGCCCAGGCAGCAAAGGATCTGGATTCCCTGTGCGACCGATTTGAGAAGAAGATCCACGATCTGGAGCTTACCAGGATGATCGCTATTCAGACAGCCCCGCAGATACGTCTGGTTCAGGGAAATGATACGCTGATGGCGGAGAAAATCCAGTCGACTATCGTTAATACCATTCCACTTTGGAAGAGCCAGATGGTCATTGCCCTGGGTGTAGCTCATTCTACAGCTGCGGCAAAGGCACAGAGGGAAGTAACGGATATGACAAATGCGCTTCTTCAGAAAAATGCGGAAACATTAAAGATGGCAACAGTGGAAACCGCAAGGGAATCTGAGCGTGGAGTCGTAGATCTTGAGACACTGAAAAAGACGAATGAGACCCTGATCAGTACCTTTGATGAGGTGATGAATATTCAGCGGGAAGGACGGGAAAAGAGACGTGCTGCAGAGGCAGAAATCTACCGTCTGGAAGGGGAACTGAAGGAAAAACTTCTGCAGATCAACCGTTAAAAACAATGGAAAAGAGTTGGAGGAAGGATATGATGTATCGTGACCATACCAGGGTAGTACAAATCGGAGACAGAAAGATCGGAGGAGGAAATCCTATTTTGATCCAGTCCATGACCAATACAAAGACAGAGGATGTATCTGCCACTGTATCTCAGATATTGGCACTGGAAGCAGCAGGCTGTGAGATTGTCCGGTGTACAGTCCCCACACAGGAGGCTGCAAATGCCTTAAGAGAGATTAAAAAGCAGATTCATATCCCTCTTGTGGCGGATATTCATTTTGATTATAAAATGGCTATTGCAGCCATGGAAAACGGTGCTGACAAGATCAGGATAAATCCGGGAAATATCGGCGGGCATGAACGGATCAAAGCAGTGGTGGACGTGGCAAAGGAGAGAAATATTCCTATCCGTGTAGGTGTCAACAGTGGTTCCCTGGAAAAGGAACTGGTAGAAAAATACCATGGGGTGACTGCTGAAGGACTGGTAGAAAGTGCTCTCGACAAAGTCAGGATTATTGAGGAGCTGGATTATAATAATCTGGTGATCAGTATTAAGTCCTCAGATGTGATGATGTGTGTAAAAGCCCATGAACTGCTGGCAGAGAAGAGTGATTATCCGCTCCATGTGGGAATCACAGAGGCAGGGACTTTATACTCCGGAAATCTGAAATCTGCAGTAGGGCTTGGTATTATTCTGTATCAGGGAATCGGAGATACTATCCGCGTCTCTCTCACCGGAGATCCTGTGGAGGAAATTAAATCCGCAAAGAGGATTTTAAAAACGCTGAATCTGAGAAAAGGCGGCATCGAAGTTGTTTCCTGTCCTACTTGCGGAAGGACCCAGATTGACCTTATTGGACTTGCCAATCAGGTGGAAACTATGGTACAGGAATTTCCTCTGGATATTAAAGTGGCAGTGATGGGATGTGTAGTCAACGGTCCGGGAGAGGCTAAAGAAGCTGATCTGGGGATTGCAGGAGGAAAAGGTGTAGGACTGCTGATCAAAAAAGGAGAAATTATAAAAAAAGTTCCTGAAGAACAGCTGTTGTCTGTGCTCAGGGAAGAACTTGAGAACTGGAAATAGATTTTGGAGGCATTGCTGCATGGAAAAAGAGTTTCTTGATGTATTCAGGAATCTGGAGCTGCCGGGGGAACTTCAGGCACTTATGTCAGAAGTTGTGGTAATGAAGGTGGCGGTAAATCAGAGAAAAGACCACATCAGGATTTATATTCGGAGCAGGCAGTGGATACACAAAAAACATATCTATGAACTGGAAAACGCTATCGCAAACCAGTGCTTCAGGGGCGTGTCCATGGATATTAAGATTCAGGAGAAGTTTACGCTTTCAAGCCAGTATACGCCGGAACTTTTTCTGGATGCCTACCGATCCTCAATGGCACTGGAACTGAAAAATTACAGTATTCTGGTATTTAATATGTTCCGGAATGCTGTAATTACATTTCCGGAGAAAAATACCATGCACCTGGTTCTTCAGTCCAGCGTGCTGGCAAAAAGCAAAGAAGAGGAACTGGTTTCCTACATAGAAAAAATATTTTGTGAACGCTGTGAATTTTCTTTGAAAGTAGAAACTGAATATAGAGAGGCACAGGAGAGTAAAAACAGAAGAAATAGTGAGATCCGGATTCAGCAGGAGGCTGCCCATATTATTGAAATGTCCTCTCTGGGACGAGGAAAAGAGGAGATTTTGATATTAGAAGAAGAGGCAGCTGAGAAGGAAGCAAAGAAGACTGCAGCGGCGGTCAAAGAGAAGAAAAAAACAGTGCCGGAAAAGGAAAAAGGCAGGCAGGAAAAGGGACATAAAGGAGATAAAGGAAGAGGAAAAGGCGACAGAAATTTCTCTGATTTTAAGCGCAGCGTGAAGCGTTCTGACAATCCGGATGTCCTTTACGGAAGAGATTTTGAAGATGAAGCGATTCCCCTGGAGAACGTACAGACAGAGATGGGTGAGGTATGTATCAGGGGTCAGATCATGTCCCTGGAAAAACGTGAGATCCGTAACGAAAAGACGATTATCATATTCTCAGTGACAGATTTTACAGACTCTATCACTGTGAAAATGTTTGCCAGAAATGATCAGGTGGAAGAAATCACAGAGGGAATCAGGGAGAAAGCATTTGTAAAGCTGAAAGGCGTCACCACCATTGACCGGTATGACAGTGAACTGACCATAGGTTCTGTGGTCGGAGTAAAAAAAATTCCATCTTTTGGTTCTTCCCGTTTTGATAACAGTCCGGAAAAGAGAGTGGAGCTGCACTGCCATACGAAAATGAGTGATATGGATGGAGTGTCCGATGCAAAGGCAATTATCAAAAGGGCATATGAATGGGGACATAAAGCTATCGCAATTACGGATCACGGCGTAGTCCAGGCGTTCCCGGAGGCAAATCACTGTTTTGATGCGTGGGGAGGGGTAGTGCCCCAGGATTCAGATTTTAAGGTGATCTACGGGATGGAAGCATATCTGGTAGATGATTTAAAAGGAATCGTACAGAACAGTAAAGGACAGAGCCTTCAGGATACCTATGTAGTATTTGATATTGAGACCACAGGTTTCTCCGCCCTGAAAGATAAGATTATCGAGATTGGTGCAGTACGTGTGGAAAACGGAAAGATTACAGGCCGTTTTTCTGAGTTTGTAAATCCAAAGATTCCAATTCCTTTTCGTATAGAACAGCTTACCAGTATTAATGACAATATGGTGGCAGATGCACCTGCCATTGAGGAGATTCTGCCCAGATTTGAAGAATTCTGCCGCGGGGCCGTGATGGTTGCTCATAATGCAGAATTTGATATGAGCTTTATCAAGAAAAATTATGAAGATCTGGGAATTGACAGAGAAGATACGATTGTGGACACAGTAGGAATGGCGCGTTTTCTTCTGCCCCAGTTAAACCGTTTTAAGCTGGATACCGTGGCAAAGGCGGTTGGTGTTTCTCTGGAACACCACCACAGGGCGGTGGATGATGCTTTCTGTACCGCAGAAATTTTTGTGAAATTTATCGAGATGTGCCGGGACAGGGATATAGAGACATTGGATCAGCTGAATGAAAAAGGTGCGGTATCTGTGAATATGGTGCAGAAGATGCCCACCTATCATGCTATTATCCTGGCAAAAAATGATATCGGAAGAGTTAATCTTTATCATCTGGTATCGGATTCACATCTGATCTACTATCACAGGCGCCCCAGAGTGCCTAAGAGCCTGTATCTGAAATACCAGGAAGGGCTGATCATCGGTTCTGCCTGTGAGGCCGGGGAGCTTTATCAGGCAGTATTAAACGGAAGACCGGAGACAGAGATCGCCCGGCTTGTGAATTTTTATGACTATCTGGAAATACAGCCGATAGGAAACAATGCTTTCATGCTGCGGGACCAGGATCGGGCGGATATTAACACAGTGGAAGACCTTCAGGAGATCAACAGGAAGATTGTGAAACTGGGAGAGGCGTTTAACAAGCCCGTAGTGGCAACTTGCGACGTACATTTCCTGGATCCGGAAGATGAGGTTTACCGCAGGATCATTATGGCGGGAAAAGGGTTTGATGACGCGGATGATCAGGCTCCCCTTTATCTTCGGACTACAGAGGAAATGCTGGAAGAATTTTCTTATCTGGGAAGGGAGAAAGCAGAAGAGATTGTTATTGCCAATCCTAATAGGATTGCAGATATGGTGGAGAAAATCTCACCTATACATAAGGGAAAATGCCCTCCAGTCATTGAAAATTCCGATAATATGCTGAGGGAAATCTGCTATAATAAGGCCCATGAAATCTATGGAGAAAAACTGCCCCAGGTGGTGGAAGCCAGATTGGAAAGGGAGCTGAACTCCATTATTTCCAATGGATATGCAGTTATGTATATGATTGCCCAGAAACTGGTTTGGAAGAGCAACAGCGACGGTTATCTCGTAGGTTCAAGAGGTTCTGTGGGTTCTTCCTTTGCGGCGACGATGTCGGGTATTACAGAAGTAAATCCGTTAAGTCCTCATTATTACTGCCCAAAATGTCATTACGCGGATTTTGACTCCGAAGAAGTCCGTGCCTATTCCGGACGGGCAGGATGTGATATGCCGGACAAGAGTTGTCCGGTTTGCGGGGAACCACTGAAAAAGGAAGGATTTGATATTCCTTTTGAAACTTTCCTGGGATTTAAGGGCGACAAAGAACCGGATATCGACCTGAATTTTTCCGGGGATTATCAGGGAAAGGCCCATCGGTATGTAGAGGTTATTTTCGGTGCCGGACAGACCTTTAAGGCAGGGACTATCGGTACCCTTGCAGAGAAGACGGCTTTCGGGTACGTAAAGAATTATTTTGAAGAGAGAGGGCAGAGAAAGAGGTACTGTGAGATCAACCGTATTGTTCAGGGATGTACCGGAGTCCGCAGGACTACAGGACAGCATCCGGGAGGGATCATCGTACTTCCTCTGGGATGGGATATTGAAGAATTTACACCGGTCCAGCACCCGGCAAATGATATGAACAGTGATATCATTACCACACATTTTGACTATCATTCCATAGATTCCAATCTGCTCAAACTGGATATCCTGGGACACGATGATCCTACAATGATCCGTATGCTGGAGGACCTGACCGGCATCAATGCCAGGGAGATTCCGCTGGATTCCAAAGAGGTCATGTCTTTATTTAAGAATACGGATGCATTGGGGCTGACACCGGAGGATATCCGCGGCTGCCCGCTGGGCTGCCTGGGAATACCGGAATTCGGTACTGATTTTGCCATGCAGATGTTAATTGATGCCAATCCTACTTCTTTTTCTGATCTGGTCCGTATTTCAGGTCTGTCCCACGGTACAGACGTGTGGCTGGGTAATGCCCAGGACCTGATCAAATCAGGAACAGCTACCATTACTACCTGTATCTGTACCCGTGATGATATTATGATCTACCTTATTAATAAAGGGCTGGAACACGGACAGGCATTTACCATTATGGAGAGTGTACGTAAGGGAAAAGGGCTGAAGCCGGAGTGGGAAGAAGAAATGAAAAAACATGATGTGCCGGACTGGTACATTGCTTCCTGCAAGAAGATTAAGTACATGTTTCCAAAGGCCCATGCAGCAGCTTACGTTATGATGGGCTGGAGGATCGCATACTGCAAGATCTTTTATCCTCTTGCTTATTATGCAGCATATTTCAGTATACGTGCCACTGCGTTTTCCTATGAACTGATGTGTCAGGGAAAGGAAAAACTGGAATATTTTATGGATGATTATGAGAAGAGAAAAGATAGTCTCAGCAAAAAAGAGCAGGATACTTACAAAGATATGAAGATTGTCCAGGAGATGTACGCGAGGGGATTTGACTTTGTCCCCATTGATATTTATAAGGCAAATGCCCACACTTTCCAGATTGTGGATGATAAGCTGATGCCTGCCTTGGACACCATAGAAGGACTGGGAGACAGGGCAGCGGACGCTGTGGTGGCAGCAGCGGAAGAAGGAGAGTTCTTATCTCTGGATGACTTCAGAAATAGGACTAAGGTTACGGCATCTACCATAGATCTGATGAATGATCTGGGACTTTTCGGGAAACTTCCCAAGTCCAATCAGATGTCACTGTTCGATCTGTAATTGTGCTGTACAGGTGGGATGCTTTTATTCAGACATCAGAAAATATAATAATTCGGGAGGATTTTTGCAATGAAATGTTATCAGAAGGATTATCCAAGGCCTCAGCTCGTGAGAAAACACTGGATAAATTTAAATGGAGAATGGGATTTCGCTTTTGATGAAAAAAATGCCGGTGAAAAGGAAAAATGGCAGGAGCAGTTTCCTGGGGAGAACAGGATACAGGTGCCGTTTACTTATGAAACACCTATGAGCGGAATCGGAAGACAGGAGCGCTGTGACCGGGTGTGGTACAGGAGGAAACTCCAGATAAACAAGCTGGAAAAGAAGCGATATGTGCTCCACTTTGAGGGCTGTGATTTTTATACAAAGGTCTGGGTCAACGGACAGTTTGCCGGTTCACATAAAGGCGGATATTCCCGTTTTTCTTTTGATGTGACAGGGCTTTTAAGAGATGGAGAAAATCAGATCTGCGTAAGTGCAGAAGATTCTTTTGATATCCGTCAGCCCAGGGGAAAGCAGAGATGGAGAAAGGAAAATTTTGCCTGCTGGTATGTACAGACTACAGGAATCTGGAAAACTGTTTGGATGGAAGAAGTGCCGGATCTTTACATTAAAAATTTGAAAATCACACCTTTGCTTCAGGAGCAAAGTGTGCAGATTGACTGGGAACTGGATGGAGATGTAAGAGGAAAAGAGGCAGCTCTGGAATTTACAGCTTCTTTTGAAGGAAAACTGGTGTATCAGTCATCACAGAAGGTGCAAAGAAACTATGGAACTACGGTTTTTTCTGTTTTCTGTGATGATGATACGCTGGGAGAGCTTAGTGTAATGCTTTGGAAACCGGGAGAGCCAAACCTTTATGATCTGGAGGTGAAACTTTGTACCCAAGAGTCTGAAGACAGTGTGGGGTCTTACTTTGGTATGAGGGAGATCCGTATTGATAAATGCAATGTGCTTTTAAACGGCAACCCGCTGTATCAGAGACTTATCCTCGATCAGGGATACTGGGAGGATTCCCATCTGACTCCGCCGTCGGAAGAAGCACTGATTGAAGATATAGATAAAATCATGGCTCTGGGGTATAACGGTGTGCGGAAACATCAGAAGACCGAGGATGAGAGATTTCTGTACTGGTGCGATGTAAAAGGAGTTCTGGTATGGAGCGAAATGGCATCTGCTTATGGATTTGATGATTATGCGATAGAAGAATTTACAAAGGAATGGATGGAGATTGTAAAGCAGAATTACAGCCATCCCTGTATTGTTACGTGGACGCCGTTTAATGAATCGTGGGGTATCCGGTATGTGGAGACTGACAGGCGGCAGCAGCATTTTACAGAAGAAATTTACCACCTGACAAAAGCTATTGATCCGTATCGGCCGGTAATTGTAAATGATGGATGGGAACATACGGTTTCTGATATTATTACTCTTCATGACTATGAAGAAGAGGGAAAAATTTTCCTGGAAAGATATGGAAAACTTAAGGATGAGATTATGACGACAGAAGTTTACCACAGCAGTTCTAAATCAGCTTTTGCTAATGGATATGGATACAAAGGGCAGCCGGTGATCATCAGTGAGTTCGGCGGTATTGCTTTTGATGGAACAGGAGAGGGCTGGGGCTATGGAAATAAGGTGGAGGATACAGACGAATTTATCCGACGTTTTGATAATATCACCACAGCTGTCAAGGAACTTCCGTATGCCTGCGGCTATTGTTATACCCAGGTGACGGATGTGCAGCAGGAGATTAACGGACTCATGGACAGCAGGAGAAACTTCAAGGTAGAGCCGGAGAAAATCAGGGAGATTAATGAGAGGAAAGTCGGGTACTGGAGATCATATATGTAAATAGTTTCCCATATAAATGAGAATAAGGGATGGAAAAATTATATTTTTTTCCTTTACCCTATTCCTTTTTTGCAGAAATTTGGTAAAATAGGAGTGGTTCTATATAATATAACGAAAAGAGGAAAGGTGAAACCATGCAGGAATACAAACCATTTAAAGAAGGAAAAGTGCGTCAGGTGTTTGATATCGGAGAAAAGCTGGTTATCTATGCAACGGACAGAATTTCCGCGTTTGACAACATTCTGAAAAACACAATCACAAACAAAGGCGTTGTCCTTACAAAGATGTCTGAGTTCTGGTTCAACTTTACAAAGGACATTGTTCCAAATCATATGATTTCTACAGATGTAAAAGATATGCCGGAATTTTTCCAGAAGCCGGAATATGAAGGACATGTAATGCTTTGTAAGAAGCTGGAGATGCTTCCTATCGAATGTATTGTACGCGGATATATTACAGGAAGCGGATGGGAAAGCTACAAGAAAAATGGTACTGTATGCGGTATTAAACTGCCGGAAGGCTTACAGGAATCTGACAAACTTCCTGAGCCGATTTATACACCGACTACAAAAGCAGAGTTGGGCGACCATGATGAACATGTATCTTTTGAAGATACTGTAGAAACATTGGAAAAGCTTCACCCGGGCAGAGGAAGAGAGTACGCAGAAAAAATCCGTGAATATACAATTGCTCTTTATAAAAAATGTGCAGAATATGCACTTACAAAGAACATTATTATCGCAGATACAAAGGTTGAATTCGGTCTGGATGAAAATGGAGAAGTTGTTCTGGGAGATGAAATGCTGACACCGGACAGCTCCAGATTCTGGCCGCTGGAAGGATACAAACCTGGTCAGGGACAGCCGTCTTTTGATAAACAGTATGTGCGAGACTGGTTGAAAGCAAATCCGGATAATGATCTGCTCCTTCCAGAAGAAGTGGTGAGCAAGACAGTTGATAAATATATTGAAGCATATGAGCTCCTTTCAGGAGAAAAATTCTGAGAAAATATTTATAACTGCAATTACAGCAGAGAAAGTCTTTGAGAGATTTCGGAAAACCAGAAGCAGAGGATTTTGCTTCTGGTTTTTTGCGCGAGGGAATCTGTTTCCCCTGTCCGATCTGATAGAAAAGAATTTAGCACCTTGCAGCAGATACTGGGAGCAATCCAGATATAAATTCAAAAAATTTTCTTTTGCTTAAATTAAAAACAGAATATCTGCATTTACTCCATTTATTATATGCAGGATTTATGTATATAATAACAAAAAATTACAGGAGACCGTGCAGAATGGACTATTCAGGACTCGGAAAGAGGATTCGGACAATTCGTATAGGAAGAAAAATGACACAGCAGATGCTGGGAGAAGAGACAGACTATTCTGTACAGCATATCAGTCATGTGGAAACCGGAAAGACAAAGCTAAGTGTAGAATGTTTGTTTGACATTGCAAATGCGCTGAATGTTTCTCTGGATGAACTGGTCTGCGGATATGTAAATTCTGCGTCAGTTGTCATGGATAGTGAGCTGAAAGAAATTTTGGATGACTGTACTCCACAGGAGAAAGAAATTATTCTGGATACAGCAAAAACTTTGAAAAAGAGTCTTAAAAAGAACAGCAGCCGAAGCTGATTGGAGCGTACCAGCAGCGGCTGCTGTTTTTATGCCTCCTGTGGTTGATTTTGTCCCTGAAAACGAATATAATAAAGCCATGAGTCAGATACAAAAGAAGTATTGGAGGGAATGGCTATGAAATTGAAAAAAGTAATTCTTGCCACATCTGTTTTAATGCTTATAGCAGGCATAGCAGGCTGCGGAGGAAAGAAAAATGAAGAGCCGGCAGACAATAAGGCTGCAGTTCAGAGCGAGACAAAGGAGACAAAAGAGGCAGAGCCGCAGCAGGAAGAGAGTGCATCGACACTGAAGGGGGAACCGGTGAAAGACAATGAGAAAGTTCCTGAAAACGTGAACCTGCTCACAGGGGTGGCGGACCTTACTGACGGAGCTGTGGGCAAACGCCCTGTGGCAGTTATGGTCAATAATGTGGAGGCTGCTATGCCTCAGTATGGTGTGGCAGAGGCAGATATTATTTTTGAGATTCCGGTAGAGGGAGATAAAACCCGTTTTATGGCAATGTACGGAGACTACACACAGGTGCCGCAGATCTGTTCTGTGCGAAGCTGCCGTGCGTATTTCCCGGCATTTTCCCAGGGGTTTGATGCTTTTTATGTAAATTGGGGAATTGACGATTCCATGGAAGACTATCTGGATGCGTTGAATATGGATCAGATAGAAGGTATCACCAATACCGGTGGATTGTTCGGAAGGGATCAGGACAGGCTGAACAGCGGATATGCCCTGGAACATACCGGATATTTTGACGGAACGAGACTGGTATCCTATCTGGAGTCAGAGGGGATACGTACAGATCTTGCAGAGGATAAGACCGGACCAGCGTTCTCCTTTAACGGTATGGAAGAACAGGTAAAACCTGCAGGTTCTGACTGTACTACCGTAAATATTGATTTTGGTTCACAGACAGCCCAGTTTACTTATGATGCGGAGAAGAAAGTTTATTTAAAGAAGATGAACCAGAATCCTCAGATTGACGGAAAGACAGGTACACAGCTTGCATTTACCAATGTGTTTGTTCTGGAAACCGATATCAGTGTGAGAGATGATATCGGACATAAAGATGTGAACTGGGAAGGCGGGGAAAATTATACCGGCTATTATGTTTCCAATGGAGGCGTTCAGAAAATCCACTGGGCAAAAGAGCCGAACAATGAAAACTCCTATCTTAAGTTCTATGACGAAAGCGGCAATGAGCTGAAGATCAACAGAGGGAAAAGTTATATAGCAGTCAATTATAAAAATCAGGTCGAATTTAAATAAAAGATAAAGGGACAGGCTTTACGGGATTTTGTAAGGTCTGTCCCTTTTTTGATGGCAGAAGCCCCCGGTTTATCCGATGTTTCGATAAATTAACAGAAAGAGATATAAGAGGCGCAGGAATTTTACCTGAAGAGAGTTTTTACTGAAATTTAATCTGTATTTTCTGGAAATTTCTGATACAATAATTGTAAACTTATAATTCAGACAGGAGAATGCTATTATGAAACAGATTCCAATTTTAAAAAACAAATATTATCTGTATCTGACGGAATTTTTTTCCGGTATGGCGGTGATGGCGGTGGAACTGGGAGCCAGCAGGCTGCTTGCCCCGTATTTCAGTTCATCCCAGATTGTATGGACAATCATTATCGGAACGATTATGATCGCCATGGCGCTGGGAAATATCTGGGGAGGACGTACAGCGGACAGAGACCCCAATCCGGACAGGCTTTACAGAAGGATACTTATTGCGGCGGTATGGATCGCATTGATACCTGTTGTGGGAAAATATATTATCCTGGGCGTGTCAGCCCTGCTGATCTTTACAGTAAGCAATAATTTTCTGATTATCGCGGCGTTCGCTGCCTGTATGATCATCTTTGTATTCCCGCTGTTTTTGCTGGGAACCGTTACGCCTTCCCTGGCAAAATACACGGTGGAGAGTCTGGAAGATAACGGAAAGATTGTGGGAACGCTGGGAGCTTTTAATACAATCGGAAGTATTATAGGAACTTTTTTGCCCACCTTTGTTACTATACCGGCTGTGGGAACTGCCGTTACATTTCTGATTTTTTCAGCAATTCTGCTGATACTGGCAGTTGTTTACTTCATCAGTGCAAAGAGAAAATATGTGGGATGTGGGGCGGCAGCAGTGGTGTTTCTCTTAAGCTCTGTACTGGGGCATACCAGCAACTTCGCTTTCTGGGAAACAGATCTTTTGTATGAAGGAGAATCTGTATACAATTATCTTCAAGTAAGGGAGACAGAGGAGAATGTGATCTTGTCTACCAATGTGCTTTTTGGAGTGCAGTCCGTAATGCAGAAAGAAAAGGGGCTGACGGGTATGTACTACGATACGGTCATGGCTGCCCCATTGATGACAGACATAAAAAATAAGGATCAGCTGGAGGTCCTAGTCCTGGGTATGGGAAGCGGAACTTATGCCAGACAGTGTGAGGCATATTTTGACAATTTTTCTGTCGAGGGAGTAGAAATAGACGAGAAGATTACGGACCTGTCCAGAAAATACTTTGATCTTCCGGAAGATGTAAAAGTGACAACTTATGACGGAAGAGCCTATCTGCAGGCAGTGGATAAAAAATATGATGTGATCATGGTGGATGCCTATCAGGATATTACGATTCCTTTTCAGATGTCCAGCAGAGAATTCTTCTCTCTTGTAGACAGTCATCTGAAAGAGGATGGAGTCATGGTGGTAAATATGAATATGTATACAGAAGAAGAGGGGAATATCAATGACTATCTGACAGATACGATTTCGGATGTCTTCGATGTGGTCTATACAGCAGATGTATCAGGAACCACCAACCGGGAGCTTTTTGCTTCCCAGAATCCGGAGATCATCCAGCGGTTGGAACAAAATGTGAAAACCCTTGAAGATCAGGAACTGAAAGCCATGATGTACGAAGTGGAGGAAAAACTGGTGAAGTGTGAGAAAGGGGATTACATTCTTACTGATGACAAGGCACCGGTGGAATTATTGGGTATACAGGTGATCGATGGTCTTATTGAGAGAGAAGTGGAAGTGTATAAAGAAATTTATGAAGAAGAAGGAATCCAGGGAATTCTGGAAGCCTTTTAGAAAAAGCAGAAATATTGAAAAAGTTTGGGAGAAAATCAATGAAAATCGCAGTATTAGAATCATTAGGAATCAACGAAAACAAATGGAAAGAATGTACCGCGCCCTTTCTGAATCAGGGACACCAGATCGTATCTTATGAGAGGGAGACGTCGGAAGAAATTCTGATCGAGCATGCGAAAGACGCAGATGCGGTGATCATTGCCAATATGCCGCTGTCAGGGAATGTGATCAGAAACTGTGAGAAACTGAAATTCATTGATATTGCCTTTACAGGTGTGGATCATGTGGATCTGCAGGCTGCAAAGGAGAAAGGAATTGCTGTGAGCAATGCTTCCGGATATTCCAATGAAGCGGTGGCAGAACTTACAGTATCCATGATGCTGGCTCTCCTTAGAAATCTGAAAGCGGTTGAGGAAAGATGCAGGGAGGGAAAGACAAAAGACGGACTGATCGGCAGAGAGCTGAAAGGAAAGACTGTGGGCATTATCGGAACAGGGAAAATAGGTACAAGAACGGCTCAGCTCTGCAGGGCATTTGGATGTAAAGTTTTAGGAACCAGGAAAAATCCGGGGAAAGAAAAAGAAGAGTTTATCACCTATGTTCCACTGGATGAGCTCTTAGAAAAATCAGATATTGTAACACTGCACTGCCCCCTCACAGAGGAGACCAGAGGCTTGATCAACAGAGAAAAAATCGGGCTTATGAAGCCAGGCGCAATCCTGATCAACGCGGCCCGGGGGCCGGTGGTGGAGGAAGAGGCTCTGGCAGAAGCTTTAAATGAAGGGAAACTGGGCGGTGCAGGCATCGATGTATTTGATCTGGAACCGCCTCTGCCAAAAGATCACTGCCTTCTCCAGTGCAAAAATACCATTGTAACACCTCATGTAGCATTTGCCACGGAAGAATCTATGGAGCTGAGGGCAGAAATCGTCTTTCAAAATTTAGCATCATGGATGGAAGGCAGACAAGAAAATATTATTTGTTAAAAATATAGGAAAATTTACAGATAATAATGGCTTATCACTGAAAAATACTTGTGAGATTCCTTTCTTTTTGATAAAATAATATCAAGCTGTGCCTGGAAAAATTTGTTGTCCCGGGCAGAGAAAGGAACATGTTTGGGAGGAATTTATCATGGAGAAGTGGAATCGTTTTTATTACCAGCCTTGTCTTGTGCTGGGAGAAAACGGCACAAGGGTTACCGGGTGTAAAGAACATATTGAATTGTCGCGGCAGGCAGCCGCAGAAGGTATGGTTCTTCTGAAAAATGAGAAAAGGGTGCTTCCCTTCAGCAAGGGACAGAAGCTGGCTCTTTTCGGGAAGGGAACCATTGATTATGTAAAAGGCGGCGGCGGAAGCGGTGATGTGACAGTTGCTTATGTCAGAAATCTGTATGAAGGATTAAAGATAAAAGAGCAGGAAGGAAAGGTACAGATCTATGAACCTGCGGCTGAATTTTATAAAAAAGAAGTGAGAAGGCAGTATGAGGAAGGTGCAGTTCCGGGTATGACAGTGGAGCCGGAAATCCCGGAAGAATTGCTTAAAGGTGCAAGAGCATATACAGATACAGCCGTAATTTCCATCTGCCGTTATTCAGGAGAAGGGTGGGACAGAAAAAGTGTGCTGGAACCTTCTGGAAAAGAGGAAAATCAGGAGGAAGCACTGGTAAAAAGGTCTGCCCAGATTTTTGAACGGGGAGATTTCTGCCTGAGCAATGCAGAACATAAAATGGTGGAAACTGTGCAGCAGACATTCCCGAAAGTGGCTATAGTACTGAATGTGGGAGGTATGGTGGACACCACCTGGTTTAAGAATGAGGATAGAATTTCTTCCGTGCTCATGGCGTGGCAGGGAGGTATGGAAGGCGGGCTTGCTGCGGCGGATATTCTCTGCGGAGATGTAAATCCTTCCGGAAAGCTGGCAGATACATTTGCCTCTGCGCTGGAGGATTATCCTTCTTCTCAGGGATTCCACGAATCTCAGGATTATGTGAATTATACAGAAGATATTTATGTGGGATACCGTTATTTTGAAACCCTTCCCGGCGCTAAGGAAAAAGTAAATTATCCCTTCGGATTCGGACTTTCCTATACAGAATTTTCTCTTACTCCTTTGAAACTCTGGGTAAAAGAAGACAGGGTGAAAGCAAGAGTCCAGGTGATAAACACCGGAAAATGTCCGGGAAAAGAAGTGGTGCAGCTGTACTATAAAGCACCGAAAGGAAAGCTTGGGAAACCAGACCTGGAGTTGGCGGCATTTGAAAAAACAAGGCTTCTTATGCCGGGTGAAACACAAATTATCAGTCTGGAATTTGCCCTGGCTGACATGGCTTCTTTTGACGATCTGGGAAAGACCGTAAAGTCTGCATTTGTCCTGGAAGAAGGTATCTATGTTTTCTATGCGGGTAATTCTGTGAGAAATCTGAAGATGTTTGAATCTGTCTATGAAGTACAGGAAGATACTGTGGTCAACCAGGCAGAAAGCAGAATGAAGCCCTGCAGGCTGGAAAAGAGACTGCTCTGGGATGGTACTCTGGAAGAACTTCCTTTAGGAGAGGAACCGGGGCAGGACAACGGTCTGGAACCTATGGATGCAGATTATATGGAAGGCGTGGAACCTGACGCAAAAGGATATCCCCAGCAGCATATAGGCGATCTGGAGAGAGCAGGCAGGCATTTCTTCAAAGAAGTGGCAGAAGGAAAGATCACGCTTGATGAATTTATGGAACAGCTGACAGATGAGGAGCTGGCCCGTCTGCTAGGAGGACAGCCAAACACTGGAGTGGCAAATACTTACGGTATGGGAAATATCCGGGAACTTGGCGTTCCTAATGTGATGACAGCAGACGGTCCTGCAGGACTGCGGATCCAACCTAAGTGTCAGGTTTATACCACAGCGCTTCCCTGTGCTTCCCTGCTTGCCTGTACCTGGAATACAGATCTGGTGGAAAAACTGGGCGCCATGGGTGCGGAAGAAGTAAAGGAGAACAACATTGGAATCTGGCTGACGCCTGCTATGAACATTCACAGGAGTCCGCTTTGCGGCAGAAATTTTGAGTACTATTCTGAGGATCCCCTGGTTGCCGGTAAAATGGGAGCGGCGATGGTAAGGGGAATCCAGTCCCGGCACATTGCGGCATCTGTAAAGCATTTTGCGGCAAACAATAAGGAAACTAACAGAAAAGACAGTGATTCCAGAGTATCTGAGAGAGCTTTAAGAGAAATTTATCTTCGTGGATTTGAAATCGTGGTAAAGGAAGCCGATCCCTGGACGATTATGTCTTCCTATAATAAGATTAATGGGTACAGAGCTTCGGAAAATAAAGATATGCTCACAGGAATCTTAAGAGACGAGTGGGGATATAAGGGAATGGTTACCACAGACTGGTGGACCCGGGGAGAACATTATAAAGAAACGAAAGCGGGAAACGACATTAAAATGGGATGCGGATATCCACAGCGTCTGCTGGAGGCTCTGGAAAAAGGGCTGATCACCAGAGAGGAAATGTATATCTGTGCAAAGAGAATTCTGGAAATGATTCTGAAACTGGATTAAAAATCAATTTAGGAGGCAGAGTATATGCAGAATTATTCAGGAGAAGAAGGACTGCAGTATCACCTGCAGATAAGAAAGGGAGATGTGGGAAGGTACGTAATCCTTCCCGGAGATCCCAAAAGATGCGCGAAGATCGCGGAGCATTTTGATCATCCAAGGCTGGTAGCAGACAGCAGAGAATTTGTTACTTATACAGGTGAGCTGGATGGTGAAAAGGTCAGTGTGACCTCTACGGGAATCGGAGGACCGTCTGCCTCTATTGCTATGGAAGAACTGGTGCGCTGCGGAGCTGATACTTTTCTCCGGACTGGGACCTGCGGAGGGATTGCCCTGGATGTAAAAGGCGGCGATCTGGTGATCGCCACAGGGGCAGTGCGCATGGAAGGAACCAGCAGAGAGTATGCGCCCATTGAATTTCCGGCAGTGGCAGACCTGCAGGTGACGAATGCTCTGGTGGAAGCAGCCGAAAAGCTGGGCTATACCTATCATACGGGAATTGTACAGTGTAAAGATGCCTTCTACGGACAGCATGAGCCGGAAAAAATGCCGGTAAGTTATGATCTTTTGAATAAATGGGAAGCATGGAAAAGGCTGGGATGCAAAGCATCGGAAATGGAATCTGCCGCTCTGTTTGTAGTGGCAAGTCATTTGGGGGTGCGCTGCGGATCCGATTTTCTGGTAGTGGGAAACCAGGAAAGGCAGTCAAGAGGCATGGAAAATGTTATTGTGCATGATACAGAGAGACCTATCCTTGCTGCCGTGGAGGCAATCCGTATACTGATTCAAAAAGACAGACAAAAGGAATCCGGGCAAAATATCTGAACTGCTGGAAAAATTCCGGTAAAAAATATGAGTTTGTCAAGAAAAACTATGCAATCCGAAAAATAGATGTTAAAATAAGAATGTCCGCAAGAACCTATTAAGGGATACGGGAGAAAAGGAGGAGGACCTTATGAGTGAATATATCATTACCTGTTGTTCTACTGCAGATATGCCGGCTTCTTATTTTGAGGAAAACCATGTTCCCTATACGTGTTTCCATTTTATGCTGGATGGGAAGGAATATCCGGATGACCTGGGAAAAACGGTACCTTTTGATAAATTCTATCAGATGATCACAGACGGTGCACAGCCGACTACAGCCCAAATTAATACAGAACAGTATGCAGAACTGTTTGAGTCTGTTTTAAAAGAAGGGAAGGATGTTCTGCATCTGACTCTTTCCAGCGGTATTTCCGGGACCATTAACTCAGCCAATATTGCCAAAGTGCAGATGGAAGAGAAATATCCTGAAAGAAAAGTAGTGGTCATTGATTCCATTGCAGCTTCTTCAGGATATGGACTGTTGGTGGACAAGGCTCTGGAAAATCAGAAAAACGGTATGAGCCTGGAAGAAAATGCAGAGTGGATCGAGAAAAATAAGAATAAACTCCATCATTGGTTCTTTTCCACAGATCTGACAAGTTTTATCCGGGGAGGAAGAATCTCTAAAGTTTCAGGCTTTTTCGGTCAGGCATTGAATATCTGTCCGCTGATGAATGTAAACAACGAAGGAAAACTGATTCCAAGAAATAAATACAGAGGGAAAAAACAGGTGATCCGGGAAATGGTAAAACGGATGGAGGAGCACGCCCAGGATGGTCTTAACTACAGCGGCAAGTGTTTTATTTCCAATTCTGCCTGCATGGAGGATGCAGAAAAAGTTGCCCGGATGGTGGAAGAGAAGTTTCCGAAACTTGATGGAAAAGTAGAAATCAACAGTATAGGAACTGTTATCGGTGCACACACAGGTCCGGGAACTGTGGCGTTGTTTTTCTGGGGTGATGAGAGAACAGAATAGAAGATATACGGGTATGGGCGTATTTTCCATACCCATTTTTTAGCGGGAAGAGGATGGAAGAAAAATACGCAGTATTTACTGAGCTTTAAATGTTAAGAAAATTTTACAATTGGATTGTAAAAAGGTCTTGCACAGGGGCAGGAACAATGATATATTGAGTAGCGATAGCATAAAAAACAAAACGAAAGAGTTTATTTAAAGGAGAAGTCGATGTTTGGAAAGTATCTGATTGTATTTTTTGTTTCCATGGTACCTCTGATTGAATTGAGAGGGGCGATTCCTTATTCTCAGGCATTTGAACTGCCGCTTCTGCAGTCCTATATTGTAGCAATTCTGGGGAATATGGTTCCTGTACCTTTTATTTATTTCTTTGCCAGAAAAGTTCTGATCTGGGGAGCGGACAAACCGGTGATCGGAAAATTCTTTTCCTGGTGTCTGGAGAAAGGGGAAAAAGGAGGAAAGAAACTTCAGGAAAAAGCAGGAAGAGGATTATTTGTAGCACTGCTTCTTTTCGTAGGAGTTCCGCTTCCGGGCACAGGAGCTTGGACAGGAACACTTGCCGCAAGTATTTTGGATATGGATTTTAAATCAAGTGTTATTGCGGTTATGCTGGGAGTGCTTCTCGCCGGAATCATTATGGGAGTTATAAGTGCAGGAGCTTTCGGAGCATTGAGAGCTGTTTTTTAAATGAAATATAGAAGATGAAAATAGAAAAGGACTCATTCAATTAACTTTTGAATGAGTCCTTTTACTATTGGCTTTAGCCAGTTGAGTGTGACGGAGTTTTTCGTGTTCCGAAAAATGGAGTCACACGAAACAGAAAG
>PPYE01740269.1_pt1 | contig 22168 bp, 18 predicted proteins | sample 1559881 | NCBI WGS metagenome assembly PPYE01 (sample SAMN08240022, study PRJNA423297) | Human gut metagenome, whole genome shotgun sequencing project.
GCCCAACCATGTGCCGGTGGGGCTGACGGATCAGGCGGAGGTCTGCCGGGCCCTGGCCGAGCCCATCGGCACGCCCCGGCTGCGGCAGATCGTCCGGCCCGGGGAGAAGGTGGCCATCGTCACCAGTGACATCACCCGCCCCATGCCCACCTGGGTGGTGCTGCCTCCGGTACTGGAGGAGCTGTACAGCGCGGGAGTGCGGCCGGAGGACATCACGCTGGTGTTCGCCCTGGGCAGCCACCGAAAGCATACCCCGGAGGAGATGGCCCGTCTTGCCGGAGAGCAGGCCTGGGGCCAGATCCGCTGCGTGGATCTCGATGTAAATGACTGCGTCCATGTGGGAACCACGTCCCGGGGCACCCCGGTGGACATCGACCGACGGGTGGCGGAGGCGGACCGGCGCATCTGCCTGGGCAACATCGAATATCACTACTTCGCCGGCTACTCCGGCGGTGCCAAGGCCATCATGCCCGGCGTCTCCACCCGGGATGCCATCCAGGCAAACCACTGCCGCATGGTGGAGCCCTCCGCCTGTGCGGGGAAGCTGGACGGCAATCCCGTCCGGGAGGATATCGAGGAGGCCGCCGCCATGGTGGGGGTGGACTTCATCGTCAATGTGGTGCTGGACGCCCACAAGGAGATCATCCGGGCGGTAGCGGGGGACGCAGTGAAGGCCCATCGGGCCGGCTGTGCTTTCCTGGATACCCTCTACCGCAAGGAACTTTCCCGGCGGGCGGATATCGTGCTGGTGAGCCAGGGAGGCGCACCAAAGGACCTGAACCTCTATCAGACGCAAAAAGCCCTGGACAATGCCAAGCATGCCGTGAAGACCGGCGGCGTGGTAGTGCTGATCGGCTCGTGCCGGGAGGGGCTGGGGGAGAAGGTGTTTGAGCAGTGGCTCACCCAGGCGCCCACGCCCCGCTCCCTCATCGACCGCATCCAAAAGGAGTTCCGGCTGGGGGGCCACAAGGCGGCGGCCATTGCCATGGTGCTGGAGGAGGCGGACATTTACCTTGTCAGCGACCTGGATGACGACCTGGTGCACAGCCTCTTTATGACGCCGTTCCACACGGTGCAGGAGGCCTATGACGCCGCGGCGCGGCGCTGCGGCAGCGGCGCCACGGTGCTGGCCATGCCCTACGGCGGGTCCACGCTGCCCTGGAGCGGCGATCTGGAGGCGTGAATCAACGAAAGAAAATCCCATTACCGAAAACGGTTTACAGGAAATTTATCATAAAAGGAGAAGATGACCATGGATTACGCAAAAGAATCCCTGCGGCTGCACTATGAGTGGAAGGGCAAGCTGGAGATGACGCCCCGGGCAGCGGTGGACTCCAAGGAGTCCCTGGCTCTGGCCTATACCCCCGGCGTGGCCCAGCCCTGCCTGGAGATCCAGAAGGATATCTCCAAAAGCTATGAGCTCACCCGCCGGTGGAACACGGTGGCAGTGGTCACCGACGGCTCTGCCGTCCTGGGTCTGGGCGACATCGGCCCCGAGGCCGGTATGCCCGTTATGGAGGGCAAGTGCGTTCTGTTCAAGGCCTTCGGCGATGTGGACGCCATTCCCCTGTGTGTCAAGAGCCACGATGTGGACGAGATCGTCAACACGGTCTATCTGCTCTCCGGCTCCTTCGGCGGCGTGAACCTGGAGGACATCGCCGCGCCCCGCTGCTTTGAGATCGAGCGCAAGCTGAAGGAAAAGTGCGACATCCCCATTTTCCACGATGACCAGCATGGCACCGCCATCATCACCCTGGCGGGCCTTTGGAACGCTCTGAAGGTGGTGGGCAAAAAGCTGGAGGACGTGAAGATCGTCATCAACGGCGCCGGCGCCGCCGCCATCTCCATCACCCGGCTGCTGCTGACCGCGGGCGCAAAGCATGTGACGCTGTGCGACCGCAAGGGCGCGCTGTACGCAGGCCGTGCCGAGGGCATGAACTGGATCAAGGAGGAGATCGCCCAGGTGACGAACCTGGAGAAGAAGGCGGGGTCTCTGGCGGATGTGCTGGCAGGGGCCGATGTGTTCATCGGCGTGTCCGCGCCCAACGCCGTCACCACGGACATGGTGAAGACCATGGCCAAGGACGCCGTCATCTTCGCCTGCGCCAACCCCACCCCCGAGATCTTCCCCGACGACGCCAAGGCCGGCGGCGCGGCGGTGGTGTCCACCGGCCGCAGCGACTACCCCAACCAGATCAACAACGTGCTGGTGTTCCCCGGTGTGTTCCGGGGCGCCCTGGACGCCCGTGCCAGCGACATCAACGACGAGATGAAGCTGGCGGCTGCCCGAGCCATTGCTGACCTGATTTCTGATGAAGAGCTCAGCGCCGACTACATCATCCCCGCGGCCTTTGATCCCCGGGTCAAGACCGCCGTGGCGGAGGCCGTGTGCCGGGCTGCCCACGACTCCGGTGTGGCCCGCATCTGAAAAAAGCCATAAAAATGCGCCCTGTTCCCAACCGGGAGCGGGACGCATTTTTTGTCAGCGCATGGCGATGGTGACCTCCGTCTCCGCCGCCAGTTCGCCCTGCACATGGACGGTACAGCGGCAGGTGGCAATGGCCTTTTCCGGCCGCTCATGAAGCAGTTGGGCGCGGATCTCCAATGTTTCACCGGGAAGGATCTTGCGCAGAAAACGTACGTTGTTGATCCCCAGAAACAGCGGCGTTTTGCCGGCATAGACCGGCTTGCTCATGAGCACCAGGTCGGTGGCCTGCGCCGTGGCCTCCACCGTGTACACACCGGGCAGCACCGGCTGGCCGGGGAAGTGACCGCGAAAGATATCCCGCTGGGGATCTGGGCGGAAGGTGGCCGCGATCCGCTCGCCGGGCACCAGCTCGCTGACCTCGTCGATGAGCAGCATGGGGTCCCGGTGGGGAAGAATGTCCATCACTTGCTGGTGGGTCAGGGAAATTGCGTTGCACATTGAGATGCCTCCTGGATATGCGCCGGCAGGGCGCAGACTTTTCCGCACTATGGAACAAAATTCCGAAAATGTGCTATAAAAGATTCACAAGCCCGCAGGCTTATGGTATACTCTTAACGATAAGCAGGAATGTCCCCTTTGTCAAGCGGGCATTCCCACAGAGTTTATGGAGAAGGGAAGGAAACGCGGCCATGGCGAAAGAGCAGGTGTCCAGCATCCTCCGTGCCCTGCAGATCCTGGAGTGCTTTATGGATCGGGAGACGGAGTGGACGCTGAAGGAGTTGGTGGAGCATCTGGACATGCCCTCCACCACGGTGTTCCGGCAGGTATCCACCCTGGCGGACCGGCAGTATCTGGTGCAGGACCCTGTCCGCAAGAGCTATCGGGTGGGACCGCGGCTGATGCTGCTGGCCAGTGCTATTTTGGGCCAGTCCGATCTCCGGCGGGTGGCCCGGGCGGAGCTGGAGCACCTGAGCGATACGGTACAGGAGACCATCAACCTCAGTGTGCTGCTGGAGCGGGATATTTTTTATCTGGACAAGGTGGAGACCCACCGCTCCATCGTCTGCAACACCCAGATCGGCGGGCGGGCGCCGGCGTATGCCACCAGCAGCGGCAAGGTGATGCTCTCCTGCCAGGATGCCGCGTTCATCGACGACTACTGCGAGTGGATGCGCCGCAAGGCAAGGCCCCTGACGGACAGCACCATCACCGACCCCGACCGGCTGCGGGACGAGCTGGTACAGGCCCGCCTCAACGGCTATGCCATGGATGTGGGAGAGATCGAGACCGGCCTGATCTGTGTGGCGGCGCCCATCTATGATATGAACCGCCGGGTGGTGGCGGCGGTGAGCATCTCCGGCCCGGATTACCGCATGCGCCAGGACCAGGAGGACATGATCCGGGAGGTGCGGCAGACGGCCGCCAATATCTCCCGCCTGCTGGGCTACCGGCTGTAAGTGCATAAAAAAGAGCGTCCGCACAGGCGGACGCTCTTTTTTTATTCAGAAGAAGGACTCCAGAATATATAGCTCCAGCGTGGAGGGATCAAACAGCAGATACAGGTGATTGCGGCTGTCCGAGGGGTCTGTGGCGGTATGCCAGCGGCAGCTCTCCAGGTCCGGCCGCAGCCGGTCCGGAACATCCAGATGGTCCATCAGGGATCCCATGGCCTCCGTCTCGTCCGCATCCACCGGGGGAGCCTGCCAGAAGAGGGCCGACTCGATGCCGCTGCCCACGGCGTATTGCAGTACGTGATACCGCTCACCGTCTCCGTGGAAGCTGGGGCCGGAGTCCGTCTTGTAAATCTCCTCCCGGCTTTCCGGCAGGGAGAGATCCCAGTTGAACTCCACTACGGCAGTGTAGTCCCGGCGCTCCAGCAGCGGGCGGAGACTGCCGCCGGTCAGCAGCAGGATCAGCCCTGCGCAGGCCATGACCAGCGCCCCGGTACACAGGGCGGAGAGGAACGGCGCCTCCCGAAGCTGAGCGCGCAGCTGCCGGGCGGTCATGCGCCGCCTCCGGCAAGATAAGCGGAGAGGGACCAGCTGCGCCAGTCGGAACAGTCGGCCCGGGCCGCGGCGCGCCGCTGGGCGATCACATCTGCCAGGGTCTCGCCGCTGGGGGCATAGAGATCGTCCGCCTCATAGGTCCATGCCGGGGCGTCCTGATCCAGCCGTTCCAGCTGGGAGAGCGTGTCGTAGGAGAGGGCGTTGGCCAGGTAAAAGACGCTGAGGGTGGTGCTCTCCCCATCCAGATAGCGGTCCACCTGGTCTTTGGCCACCAGGTAGTCCACGGGGATACAGTTCAGTACCAGCCAGCCGCAAAGGGCGATGGGCACCGCACGGCGCAGGAAATACCGCTCGGGCCGGTGCAGCTTCCACAGGGCACACAGGAAGAACAGAGCCATCATGACCATGCCCCAGCCGGTGAGGAAACGCTTGAAGGAAAGGCCGTAGGCGCCGATATACAGCCCCATGCGCCAGGCGGCGGAGGAGAGCAGAAGGAAGCTCTCCAGGACCAGCACCACGCCCAGTGCCCGCACCGCTGTCCACAGCCGTCCGCCCCGGCGGCTCACTGCCAGGGCCGCCAGCAGCACGGTCAAGTTCACCACGGTGACGCCGGTCATCTGGAAAAAGCCGCTGCGGGCCCACTGGGCGTAGCTCAGTCCCCGGCTGGCCAGGTACTCCGCACCGCCGAAAAGTCCGGCGGACTGCACCGCCAAAAAGATGAGATACAGTGCGTCCAGAGCCGCCAATACCAGGGCGGGCGCCAGGGGATCGGCGGAGACGGCCTTGCTCTGGGCGCCTTTCAGCGGCGTGGGGTGCGCCAGGGCGTAGAGCAGGCTGAAGACGAAGGGGAGCGCGGCCAGGGCCAGCACGACTTTCCACAGCGTCTCACTCAGATGGGAGGAGACGAAGGTACGCAGCTGTGCTGTGGCGGCGGCGAACAGAGCGTCGGCGGAGGAGAGCACGGGTACCAGGATGACCACCAGCACCAGCGCCATGACTGCGCCGGCGGCTGCGGCGCCCAGCCGGCGGGAGCGGTGCTCCTTAGGGGGCACCAGGGCGGCCCACCATGCGCCCAGGTGACTGAACAGTCCCCAGATCAGCAGCAAAAACCGCTCGCCCAGCATGCCCAGACGCCACCAGGGCAGGCGGCAGCAGCTGGAAAGGGACAGGGCGTGTAAGGGAAGGAGGAGCAGCAGGGCCAGAAAATTCCACAGCCGGAAATAGAGGTTGGAGCCGATGGCAAAGGACGCGCCCAGGGCCAGGTTCATGCCCAGCAGCAACAGGTGGTTGCGCCCGCCGAAGGCCCGGCAGCCCAGGGCGAGGCCCAGCAGGCCGTACCAGCCCAGAACGGCGGCGAAGATGCCCAGACCGTGGGGCCAGGCCCAGAGAATGGTGTCCTCTGCCAGGAAACACCAGAGGAAGGTGAGAGGCAGCAGGGCCCGCTCACGGCCGGTGATAGGCAGGGAAATGGGGGCTTTTTGGGTAGGCTTCGCCGGCCCTCCCGGCGGCAGGGCTCGTTCAAATTGAGACATATGCGATTCTCCTTTTCAAAGCTGTCCGCCCTCAGCGGACAGCGGCACGTTTGCAGAGCGGCACTCAGGGGGCCTTCTCCTCCGGGACATACTCCAATAGATCCCCGGGCTGGCACTCCAGCGCATCACAGATGGCCTCCAGGGTGGAAAAGCGGATGGCCTTTGCCTTGCTGTTTTTTAAAATGGAGAGATTGGCCAGAGTGATATCCACCTTTTCCGAAAGCTGGGAAAGGGTCATTTTCCGCCGGGCCAGCATCACGTCCAGATTTACTACGATCGCCATGCAGCCCCTCCCTAAATCGTCAGGTCGTTTTCCGCCTTCATTTCGGCAGCCTGGCGGAACAGCGCCGACATGACCAGACACAACAGCCCCGCCATGGCAAAAATGGGGACAAAAAGGGCATTATAAGTGACCAGGGGGAACAAGGAGCGGTAATAGCAGATGCTCCAGCCCACCCGGACCAAAGCCGCCCCGGCGATCAGAAAGCAGCAGACCGCCGCCCGGCGCAGGGAAATGGCGTTTTCCATGGAGAAGGGGGCTCCCCGCAGAATGGTCCGCAGTACCCGACGCCCCTGCCAGAGAATGATGGCCGTGCAGATGCCGGAGACTACCAGAAACAGCGTCAGCATGCCGGCCTTGGGGCTCTTCCAGCACCAAAGCCAGGCCAGAAAGCTGGCGGCGGCGCCGGAGGTCAGGACGTCCTGCTGGCCGGAGCGGAAAAAGTCCCCCAGATAGGCCGCCACACCCGATAAAAGGCCGTACCCATCCGACAGTTCCAGAGATACCACTGCCACGGGGACCAGATATAAAATGATGATGTTGCACACCAGAGCGATCAGCACCAGGGCGTTGAGGATCCGGGCGATCTTGAGGATCCGGGAAGATTCCATGGACATTCCTCCTTTACTATGGGCATCGTAGCACGACCTATATCGAAAGTCAATCTTTTTTTATCGTTTTTCAATAAATTAACTTCATGAGGGAGAAACGAAAAAACAGGAAAGCGGGCAACCGGATGGCTGCCCGCTTTCCTGTATGATATAGAGAAAGGAGAGGGAAAATGTTGCCTGGATCACAAGCATCTCTGCTTGATGAGTTCATGATACCCACACCGGACGCGAAAGTCAACAGGTCCGAAGTAATCTTCACAATTTGTTTACAACCCATGCGTTTTTCCGGAATTTCATTCATAAACTGTTCAAAAATATTGGCAATATGAACATTGCATTTTCTCCGGCCTCATGGTAGTATTTAGCATGCTAATATTTAGCAGGCTAAATGAAACGGGAGGTGCGTCATGCAGCAGATCAACGCGCTGGCGCCACAGATGGGGCATGCGGCCCAGCTGGCAAGGAGCAGACTGGAGGCACGGCTGAGTCAGCATGACGTAACGCCGGTGCAGACCCATGTGCTGCTGTACCTATTTCACCACGGCGGGCAGGCGCCCCAGTGCCAGCTGACTGCGTTTTTGAAGGTGAAGCCGTCCACAGCCAACGGGATCTTGGACCGCCTGGAGGAAAAGGGCATGGTGGAGCGCAGCGTCAGCGGCGCTGATGCCCGCCGCCGGTTCATCACCCTCACGGAAAAGGGAAGAGAGCAGCAGGCCCTGTTCCGCAAAAACTTCCGGGCGGCGGAGGAGCGCATGCTGCGGGGATTGACCCCGGAGGAAGTGGAGACGTTCCGCTCCCTGCTGGGGCGCATCATACAAAATCTGGAGGAGGATCAGATCCCATGAGAAAAACACTCTGGCCGCATCTGCGGCCATACAGCCGGTGGATCGTCCTGGGCGTTGTATGCAGCGCCATGGAGGCCATCTTTGAATTGCTCATCCCCCTGGTGATGAGTGATATCGTGGACATCGGCATCGCAAACGCCGATCAGTCCTATGTGACGCAAAAGGGAATTTTGATGGTGGTCATGGCCATGGTGTCGCTGTGCTTCGGCCTGGGCGGCGCCGCCTGCTCTGCCATTGCCGGCCAGGGTTTCGGCGCCAACCTGCGCGCCGCCCAGTACGGACACATCCAGGAGTTTGCCTTCTCCAACATTGAAAAGTTTTCCACGGCTTCCCTGGTGACCCGCCTGACCAACGATGTCAACAACATGCAGATGACGCTGATGATGGGCATGCGCCTTCTGGTGCGTGCCCCGGTGATGCTGGTGGCGGCGCTGTTTTTGTCCATCCGCATCAGCTACCAGCTCAGCAATGTCTTTTTGGTGGCGCTGCCTCTTTTGATCGTGGTGGTGGCCCTCATTTTGACCAAGGCCAGCCCCCTGTTCCGCTCCCTGCAGGAAAAGACCGACGCGCTGAACCTGGTGGTGCAGGAAAACCTGACCGGCATCCGGGTGGTGAAGTCCTTCGTCCAGGAGGACTATGAGCGGGAGAAGTTCGCCAAGCGCAACAACGATCTGCGCGCCACGTCCCAGAAGGCCTTCGGCATGGTGGTCATCAACATGCCCGTGATGATGCTGATCATCTACGGCACCATCATCGCCGTCATGTGGTTCGGCGGTCAGATGGTCCATGCCGGCACCCTGGAAGCCGGCAAGCTTTTGACCTACTTCACCTACATCACCCAGATCATGATCTCGCTGATGATGGTGTCCATGATGTTCATGATGATGACCCGGTCCGTGGCCTGCGCCAAGCGGATCGTGGAGGTATTGCAGGAGGTGCCCGCCATCACCAACGATGAGGCGGTCACCGAGCAGGACGAGAGCGGCAGGACCGTTCCCGCCACCGTCCGGGACGGCAGCATCGACTTTGACCATGTGTCCTTCAAGTATGACCGCAGCAGCCCCGAGTGGATCTTGCGGGACGTGGACCTGCACATCCGCTCCGGCCAGACCGTGGGCATTCTGGGCGGCACCGGCAGCGCCAAGACCACGCTGGTGTCCCTGATCCCCCGCCTGTACGAGGCTACGGAGGGCACCGTGCGCGTGGGCGGCCGCCCCGTAAAGGACTACACCATGGAGCACCTGCGGGATGCGGTGAGCGTGGTGCTGCAGAAGAACACCCTCTTCTCCGGCACCATCCGGGAAAACCTCCTCTGGGGCAATCCCAACGCCACGGAAGAACAGCTCTGGGACGCCTGCCGCAGCGCCTGTGCCGATGAGTTCCTTGAGCGCATGCCCGACGGGCTGGATACCGACCTGGGACAGGGCGGCGTCAATGTCTCCGGCGGCCAGAAGCAGCGGCTTTGCATCGCCCGCGCCATTTTGAAGCAGCCCCGTGTGCTGATCCTGGATGACTCCACCAGCGCCGTGGATACTGCCACGGATGCCAAGATCCGTCAGGCCTTTGCCACGGAGCTCAGGGATACCACCAAGATCATCATTGCCCAGCGGGTGAGCTCCATCTGCCAGGCGGATCTGATCCTGGTCATGGACGGCGGCCGTGTGGTGGCCCAGGGCACCCATGAAGAACTGATGAAAAACAGCGACATCTATCGCGAAGTCTATACGGCACAGCAGGAAGGAGTGAGCATCGGTGGCTGAGAAAAAACCGATTTCCGTACAGCGTCCCGGCGGAGCGGGACATGGGCCCGGCGGCGGTCCCGGCCGCCATGGCTATCAAAAGCCCAAGGATCTCAAGGGCACTTTGACAAAGCTCATGCGCTACCTGGGCCGCTACAAGGCGGCGCTGTGCCTGGTGGCGGTGCTGCTGGTCATCAGCTCCGCCTGTACCGTGGGCGGGTCTTACCTCATCAAGCCCCTCATCAACGACTATATCCTGCCCGGCGACTTCCCGGGCCTTGCCAAAATGCTGGCGTTCATGGGCTGCGTGTATGTGGTGGGCGCGGCCTGCTCCTTCGGCTATGCCCGGATCATGGTGCATGTGTCCCAGAACACCGTGGCCAAGATCCGCAGCGACCTGTTTGACCGGATGCAGTCTCTGCCCCTCAAGTACTTTGACACGCACACCCACGGCGAGCTCATGAGCCGCTATACCAACGATATCGAGACTGTGTCCGAAGCCCTCAACAACAGCTTCGGCAGCCTCATCTCCTGCACGCTCAACTTCGTGGGGACCATCGCCATGATGATCGTCCTGAGCCCTCTGCTGACGCTCATCACCTTTGCCATGCTGGCGGTGATGCTGGGGGTGGTGAAGGTGATCGGCGGACGCTCCCGCCGGTACTTTGCCAGCCAGCAGGCGGCCATCGGTGCCGTGAACGGCTATATTGAAGAGATGATCGAGGGCCAGAAGGTCATCAAGGTCTTCAACCACGAGGAGGCGGCCGTGGCCGGCTTTGCCGGACTCAACGAAAACTACCGCCAGGCCGCCACCCGGGCCCAGGCCTACGCCGGCGCCATGATGCCTGCCATGGGCAACCTCAGCTATATCAACTACGCCATCACCTGCTGTGTGGGCGCCATGCTGGCCATCAGCGGCGGCTCGTTCCGCCTGGGCGACCTGGGCGCGTTCTTGCAGTATACCCGACAGGTGAGCCAGCCTATTACCCAGATCTCCCAGCAGGTCAACACCATCCTGGCGGCCGTGGCCGGTGCCGAGCGGGTCTTTGAGGTCATGGAGACGGAGCCCGAGGTGGACGAGGGCAAGGTCAAGCTGGTGCGGGTCACGGAGGACCGCGGCGGCGCGCTGCAGGAAGCCGGGTACGACACCGGCGAGTGGGCCTGGAAAAAACCCGACGGCACCCTGGTGCCTCTGCGGGGCGACGTGCGGTTCGACCACGTGGTGTTCGGCTATGATCCCCGCAAGACCATCCTCCACGATATCTCGCTGTATGCAAAGCCGGGCCAGAAGATCGCATTCGTAGGCTCCACCGGCGCCGGCAAGACCACCATCACCAGCCTCATCAACCGCTTCTATGAGATCCAGTCCGGCACCATCACCTACGACGGCATTGACGTGCGGGACATCGAAAAGGACTCCCTGCGCCGCTCTTTGGGCGTGGTGCTTCAGGATACCCACCTCTTTACGGGCACTGTGGCCGACAACATCCGGTACGGGCGCCTGGATGCCACGGACGAGGAAGTGGAGGCGGCCGCCCGGCTGGCCGGCGCCGATACCTTCATCCGCCATCTGCCCCAGGGATACCAGACGCCCCTCTCCGGCGACGGCGGCAACCTCAGCCAGGGCGAGCGTCAGCTTTTGAACATCGCCCGGGCGGCCTGCGCCAACCCGCCGGTGCTCATCCTGGATGAGGCCACCAGCTCCATCGATACCCGCACGGAAAAGATCATTGAAAAGGGCATGGACCGGCTCATGGCCGGGCGCACCGTGTTCGTAATCGCCCACCGGCTCTCCACGGTCCGCAACGCAAAGGCCATCATGGTGCTGGAGCAGGGCAGCATCATCGAGCGGGGAGACCACGACGACCTGATCGCCCAGAAGGGCCGCTATTATCAACTGTACACCGGACAGGCGGAGCTCTCCTGAGAGCGCCGCCTGCCGGCCGGGAAAAGAGGTAGATATGTCCAAGCTGAAAAAGTTTCGTCTGACCAATCTGCTTGCCCTGACGGCGGCAGGCATCATCAACGCCGTGGGCGTGACCATTTTCCTCGCCCCCGTCAAGCTCTATGACAGCGGCATCTCCGGCACGTCCATGCTTTTGGCCCAGGTGACACCGGAGTGGCTGACACTGTCTGTATTTCTGCTGGTGCTGAATGTGCCGCTGTTTTTGTACGGATTGAAAAAGCAGGGCCCGCTCTTCACTCTCTATGCCATCTACGCTGTGTGCATCTACTCCCTGGCTGCCTGGCTCATCACCGACGTGCTGCCGGTGGATGTGCGCTTTGCCTCGCCCCTGGCGGGGACGGACCTTTTGCTGTGCGCCCTGTTCGGCGGCGTCATCTCCGGCATCGGCAGCGGTATGGCCATCCGCTTCGGCGGCGCCATGGACGGTATCGAGGTCATGGCGGTCATCTTCGCCAAGCGGCTGGGCGTGAGCGTGGGCACCTTCGTCATGGCATACAACATCCTGCTTTACATCGTCTGCGGCATCGTGCTGCAAAACTGGATCCTGCCCCTTTATTCCATCGTCACGTACGCCGCGGCCCTCAAGACCGTGGACTTCATCGTGGACGGCCTGGACCGGGCCAAGTGCGCCATGATCATCACCGTGGAGCCCGACGCCATCTGCCGGGAGCTTTGTGAGGCCTTTGAGTGCGGTGTGACCCGCATGGAGGTGCGGGGCGGCTACTCCAATGCCCCCAAGACCATGGTGTACTTCATCGTCAACCGCTTTCAGGTGACAAAGATGAAAGACCTGGTCCACGAGATCGACCCGGGCGCCTATATCGCCATCAGCGAGGTGGCCGATGTGTTCGCCGCCAACAATCAGTAAAAAAAGAGCGTCCCCGCCTGGCGGAGACGCTCTTTTTGCGTGCTCAGAAGTCCCAGTTCGCTGGATCGTGGTCCAGCGTGGTGTCCTCGGCGTAGATCAGTACTCCGTCCGCCGGGGCGAGCGTGTAGGAAAGATCCTGCCAGATGGCAGTCCGGCCGTATTCGTCCGTCACCACAGCGGCGATCTGGACCGTATCCTGCGCGGTGAGAGGCAGACGCAGCTCCGGCAGACGGTAGAAGGAGCAGTCTTCAAAGCCCTGGAAGCTGTCGGGCTGCTGACAGGGCTCCGCCCAGGCCGCCAGCTTGCGGTTTTTGAACAGGGCTACCTGCACATCGGCGACTGCGGTGGGGTTTTCGGCGGCGGATCCCTGCTGCTCCCGTGTCCAGATGTAGCGCTCGTGACTGTCCTCCCCCAGAACCAGCGCCCCGTTCTGAAGGGGCATCCACATAAGATTGCTCTGCACATCCACAGACGGCATAGTGTCGCTGTACAGCCCGCTGAACTGGTTGAGCAGCTGCGTGGAACGGGTGCCGTCGGGGGCGATGAACACCACCGCCACGGTGATGCTGTCCGTCAGATCTGCGGTCAGGTCGGCAGAGAAGGTCTGCCCCGGCTCCGATACCGCCGGCACCTCCGAAGGACCGCTGCCGCTGTCGATCTGAAACACGGCGGACATACCTTCCTTGAAGGTTTTCGGTACGGCCCAGGCATGAAAAGAGGCGGTGTTGGCCGCCGGGTCGGTGCCTGTCCATTCACAGCCGTAGTCGGCAGTCAGTGCGTTCTGTGCCTTGAGGATCTCTTCCACCTGGGAGGAGATGGAGCCGATTTGGCGGTTCACGCTGGATTCCAAACGGGAGATATCGTTGAACATGTTCTCTTGCTGGAGCCGCAGGGTGTCCAGGGAGTGAAAGAGATTGAGGAGCACCACGGCCAGAGCGATAAGCGCCAGCACGAAGGGTCAGCGGCGGCGCTTCGGCTTGGGAAGCGCCGCGGTATACCGCGCCACGATCTGTTCCACCATGTTCAGCTGGGCCTCCGTCAGCTCCTCGGGGGCGGAGGACGGGGCTGCTGCCCCATCTGTGCTGTCTGATCCCGGCGTTTCCTCTACGCCCAGCAGCCACCCTACGGACACACCGAACAGGCGGCTCAGTGCGATGAGCTTGTCGATCTCCGGCACCGCCGCGTCGGACTCCCACTTGTAGATGGACTGGCGGGACACGCCTACTTCCTGTCCCAGGGCCTCCTGGCTGAAAGACAGCTCCCTCCGCTTTTGGGCGATACGCTGTCCGATGGTCATGGGCAGACCTCCTTTCTCGAGGTGAGTATAGCGCCTTGCAGGGTAAGGGCGCCACCAACCGCAGGGTGGAACGGTGTCAACCTGCGGTTAGCAGCGCCCGGAATGCATTGGGGCGCAAGGGATTCAGACCAGCGCCTTTTCGTAGCAGTTCAGGATCTCGTGGATGTAGCCCTGGAAGAAAAACTCCGTGGCCCCGGCAAAATGGTAGCCCAGGGTGGGGTAGAGGTGGTTGGCGGGGACATTGTGCTCCCAGGTATCCAGCCGGATGACGGTCTTGCCCTGGGCCCGGGCGGTGTCCTCGCAGAAGGCCACCATCTCCCGGCCCCGTCCCCGGCCGGCCTGATCGGGGTGGATGCAGAGGGTGTGGATGACGCCCACCTGCTCCCGCTGGGCCACAATGGACCAGGGAATGTCGTCGTACTCCGGCAGCTGCTCGCCGTTGAGGTTCACCACGCCCCAGATGCGGCCGTCCTCCTCACCTACGTAGAGGGTGCCTGCGGCCAGAACGGTGCGGGCGGTGTCCAATGTGGGGTAGGCCCCCTTGCGCCAGTTGGTATAGACCACGCCGGTGGCGGCCTCTTTGTCCAAAATGGCGTCGTAGATGGCGCTCACCTGGGGAAGATCAGCTTCGGTTGCGGGACGGATCATAATGGATGTTCTCCTTTCTTTTATGAAAACGGCACGCCGGGAGGCGTGCCGTTTTGCGGTGCTGATTTACGGCTGGGGCGGGGTCTGGCCGCCGTCAGGCTCCTGAGACTGGGCAGGCGCCTGAGGCTGCTCCTCCGCGGGAGCGGCAGCGCCCTCACCGGTGTCCTCCGGCGTCTGAGGCGCCTCCTCCGGTGCCTCGATCTTCTGGGAGATCATGTGCACCTTCTTGGCGGCGGGCTCGATCACCTCGGGGGAGGAGGGGCGGAAGCCCTGTTCCCGGGCGTTGGTGGAGGCATAGGCGTCCTCCACGGTGGCCGGGTCCCGGCCCTCGATGATGGCCACCATCTCCGCGCCGGTGATGGTCTCCTTTTCCATCAGGTAGGCTACCACCTTATCCATGTCCTCCCGGTTTTCCCGGATGACCTCCACGGCGGACTTGTAGCACTTGTCCAGGATCTCCTTGACCGCCTGGTCCATGCGGGCGGCAGTATCCTGGGCACAGTCCATACCGTAGCCGCCGTCCAGATACTGGTTGCGGCGGGAGGCCAGGGCCATCATGCCGAACTCCTCGCTCATGCCGAACATGGCCACCATGTTGCGGGCCACGTTGGTGGCGTCCTGGATATCCTGAGAGGCGCCGTTGGTCATGGTGTTCATGACCACTTCCTCGGCGGCGCGGCCGCCCATGGAGACGGTGATCTTGGCCATCAGCTCGTCCCGGGTGCGCAGCTCGGTCTTGTCCTCCTCGGGCATGAGCAGCGTGTAGCCCAAAGAGCCCTGGGTGTGGGGAACGATGGTGATCTTCTGCACCGGCTCGGTGTTTTTCTGCTTGTAGGCCACCATGGCATGGCCCACCTCGTGGTAGGCCACCAGCTTCTTTTCAAACTCCGTGAGGACGCTGCCCTTTTTCTCCGTGCCGGCGATGACCAGCTCGAAGGCGGCCAGCAGGTCCTCCTGGGTCACCAGCTTGCGGCCCTTGCGCACGGCCCGGAGGGCCGCCTCATTGACCAGGTTGGCAAGGTCGGCGCCCACGCAGCCGGCGGTGGCCAGGGCCACCTTCTTGAGGTTCACATCCTCCGCCAGACGGATGTTGCGGGTGTGCACCTGGAGCGTGTCCAGACGGCCCGCCAGGTTGGGACGGTCGATGATGATGCGCCGGTCGAAGCGGCCGGGCCGCAGCAGCGCCTGGTCCAGCACCTCGGGGCGGTTGGTGGCCGCCAGCAGGATGATGCCCTTGGTGGGGTCGAAGCCGTCCATCTCCGCCAGCAGCTGGTTGAGGGTCTGCTCCCGTTCGTCGTTGCCGCCCATGCGGTTGTCGCGGGACTTGCCGATGGTGTCGATCTCGTCGATGAACACGATGCAGGGGGCCACCTTGCTGGCCTCCTTGAACAGGTCCCGGACGCGGCTTGCGCCCACGCCCACGAACATTTCCACAAAGTCAGAGCCGGAGATGGAGAAGAAGGGAACGTTTGCCTCGCCGGCCACGGCCTTGGCCAAAAGGGTCTTGCCGGTGCCCGGAGGGCCTACCAGCAGCGCGCCCTTGGGCAGCTTTGCGCCGATCTCCGTGTATTTCTGGGGATTATGCAAAAAGTCGATGATCTCGGTAAGGGATTCCTTGGCTTCGTCCTGGCCGGCCACGTCCTTGAATGTGACGCCGGTGGACTTTTCCATGTAGACCTTGGCGTTGGCCTTCCCCACGCCGCCGAGGCCGCCCATACCGCCCATGCCGCCCTTTTTGGCCATCCAGCGCATGACCAGGGAGAACATGAGCATCAAGATCACAAAGGGCAGGACCAGCTCGATGAAGGCGCTCACCAGCGGGTTGAGCTGGGCTTGATAGGGCTTGTTGAACTTGACGCCGTATTCATTGAGCAGATTGACCACTTCGTCGTTGGACTGGATCTGCACGGTGAAAAAGCTTAACTTTGTCACCTGCTGCTTTCCTGTGGGGTCAGTAAAGGTGTAGCCGTCTTTTGTGCGGGTGTACGAAACGCCCTGGGGGTCGGTGTATACATAGCCCTCTTCCGGGGTGATGAGCAGGATGTTCTCGCTGTTGCTGAACTCCACGTACTCCACGTCGCCGGATTTGACCATGTCCGTGAACTGGCTGTACTCCAGCGTCACGGAGGAGGCCTGGTGCCCGGCGCTGCCCAGGTACGCGGTGGCGGAATTGATGACGATGGTCAAAAGCAGTGCCCAGCAGACCAGGGAGAGGATCCCCCGCCAGTTGCCGCTGCCCTTTCCGCCGCTGTGGTTATTTTTGTTGTCGTTTGGATTCATGTATGGTGAACTCCTTTCAGGGTTGGCAAGGCTCCAAAATTATAACGCAGTATACCACAGAACTTGGAAACTCACAAGAACAAGGGATGGCTTTTTAATGAAGTTTCTGTAAATTAAGCTTTATTGTGTCCGGCTTCTATGGTATACTACAACCTGAATGTCGAAAAACTTTTGATTGTGGAGAGCACGTATGGACGAACAGAGAAAAGACAACCTGTCCGCCGAGGCGGACGGCATCATCGAAGGGCGCAACGCCGTCATCGAGGCGCTGCGTGCCAGCAGCGTGATCGACAAGATCTATCTCCAGAAGGGAGAGACGGACAAGACCCTGGGGCACATCGCCTCCAAGGCCCGCGCCGCCGGCGTGGTGGTGGTGGAGGCGGACCGGCGCAAGCTGGACGCCATGAGCCGCACGCACGCCCACCAGGGCGTCATCGCCCTGGCCGCCGTGCGGGAGTATGTGAGCGTGGAGAGCATGCTTGCCGCTGCCGCCGAAAAGGGGGAGAACCCCCTGCTGGTGGTGTGCGACGAGATCTCCGATCCCCATAACCTGGGCGCCATCATCCGCACGGCCTGCTGTGCCGGCGCCCACGGCGTCATCATCCCCAAGCGCCGCAGTGCGGGCCTTACTGCGGTGGTGGCCAAGACGTCCGCCGGCGCCGTGGCCCACATGCCCGTGGCCCGGGTGCCCAATATCCCCGCGCTTTTGAAGGACCTGAAAAAGCAGGGCGTTTGGGTGTTCGGCACGGCGGCGGGCGGCACCACCAGTCTCTACGAGACAGATCTCAAGGGCCCCGCAGCCATCGTCATCGGCAGCGAGGGCGACGGCATGACCCGTCTGGCGGCGGAGAACTGCGATTTTCTGGTGAGCATTCCCATGAGCGGGAAGCTGGACTCCCTGAACGCGTCCGCGGCAGCGGCTATTTTGCTCTATGAGGCGGTGCGCCAGCGGCTTGCATAAGTCCGATGATCCGCGCACCCGGGAATCAACGCATCTTATAAAGAGGAAGACCCATGACGTCAAAGGACCATGAAAAAATCTATGATCCCCTGATGGAGGGAACAGACGTCCCCGCCGACGGGGATTTCTCTCTGGAAGAGATCCTGGCCGAGTACGGCACCAGCCGGGAACAGCAGATCCTGCGCGATGTGGAGCGCACTGTAAGCGCGAAGACACAGGAGCCGACAGCAAAAACTGCGGCGGGGGAGCAGGCTGCAATGCCGCCGGAGGAGGAAGCGCCGCCTGAAGAGGCGCCTGCGGAAAAACCCTCACGCCGGGGGCACAAGCGGATCCTGTTCCCCGGCACTCGCCGGGAACATGACACCGAGCCCGTGCAGGAAGAACCTGACGAGCCGGAGCGGCCGGAGGAGATCCCTCTGGAGGAGGCGCTGCCCCGCTCGCCCCACCCCATCTCCCTGGAGGAAGTGGTGGGCAGCACCGTGGACGCGGTGATGGAGGAAGAGCGGCGGGAGCCGCTTGTCCGGCCCAGGCTGGGGCTGTTCTCCCGGCGGAAGCTGGAAGAGACGGAGCAGATCCCGCAGCCGCCGGAAGAGCCCCCGGAACCGGAGGAGCCGCCGGAGCCGGAGCTTGCGGAGGTGTCCGAGGCCTGCGGCCGGGCGTGGAAGAGCCACCGCAGCACGGTGCCCGCCGCCTGTGCCATGGCGCTGGTGCCCATCGTGATACTGGCGGCGGAGGCATACGGCGTGGTGATCCCCTGGTGGTCCGACGCCCTTGCCAACCGGGCGGCGGCCCTGCTGGGGTGTTTGATCCTGTCGGCGCTTTTGTGCCGTCAGGTCTTTTCCGGGGCACTGCACCAGCTGCGCCGGCGCCGCTGTACGGCGGAGGTGCTCATTGCCCTTTCCACGCTGGTATCTGCCGGCGACTGCGCGGCGGCCCTGCTCTCACCGGAGCGGACGGCCGTCACCCCTTACGCCGCCGCGGCCTGCACGGCCCTGGCCTTCGCCCAGTGGGGACTGAGCCGTCTCAGCCAGGCGCGTTATGAGACCATGCGCACGGCTGCTCTGGACGACGAGCCGCCCTATCTGGTGACGGAGACCGATCAGGGGGCCTGCAAGCAAAACGGCGCGGTGCGGGGCTTTTACAACACCTTCAAGAGCGACGACATGCCCACGCTGTGGCAGACTGCACTGCTGCCCATCGTGGCGGTGGGGTCGCTGGTATTTGCGGGCTTGAGCTCCCTGGGCCAGGGACGGGGCGGAGACTTTCTTTTGAACTGGTCCGCCATTCTGGCTGCCGGGGCCACCTTTGCCCTGCCGCTGAGCTGGAGCCTGCCCTTTTCCCGCCTCAGCCGCCATCTGCAAAAGGCGGGGTGTGCCGTGGCAGGCTGGCAGGGCGCGGAGAAGATCAGCGCCCGCCGGGGCCTCATCGTCACGGACGCGGATCTGTTTCCGCCGGGCACCATCCAGCTCAATGGCGTCAAGACCTTCGGCGAGGAGCTGCCCAAGGTGTACGGCTATGCCGCTGCCATGACCCGCTGTGCCGGGTGCGGCCTGGAGCGTCTTTTTGACGACCTGTGCCGCAGCGAAGGCGGGCGGCGGGAGAACGCCTGTGATTTCAGCTTTTATGAGGAGGGCGGCTATTCCGCCACCATCCGGGGAGAGTCCGTGCTCATGGGCTCGGCCTCCTTCATGCGCAAGATGGAGGTGCGGCTGCCGGGCAACATCAATTTGAAGACCGGCATTTTCCTGGCGGTGGACCGGCAGCTGGCGGCGGTGTTCGCCGTGAAATACAATGCCTCGGAGAATGTGGATTTCGCCCTGCGGATGATCCGCCGCAGTCGTATGATGCCCATATTGGCCTCCAGAGATCCCAATATCACGCCGGGACTGCTGCACCGCAAGTTTTATAAAAAGGTGAAGGTGGAGTATCCGGATCTGAGCACGCGGGTGGCCCTCAGTGAAGCGGAACTGGACCGGGGCGCCCCCCGGGCGCTGCTGCTGCGGGAGGGACTGCTGCCCTATGCCGAGGCAGTGGTGGGCGGCCGCCGTATGTGCTCTGCCGCCCGCCGGTGCACGGCCCTTTCTCTGCTGGGAAGCGCACTGGGCACCCTGCTGGCCTTTTACCTGACCTCTCTGGGAGAATACCGGCTGCTGACCCCGCTGTCCCTGGTGGCATTTTTGCTGCTGTGGGTACTGCCGGTGCTGGTGATGTCGGACCGGGTGGGCCGTTATTGAAGATTGATCCGGGCGCCGCAGGAGTCTTTCCTGCGGCGCTTTCTTTTTACCCAAGCCTCCAAAATTTTGCGGTCTTTTTCTCCTTCCTGCCCAAAATGTGGAACCTGCCAAAATTTTAGTTGTATTGCCCGGCTGGTCGTTGTATAATTTCTACATTAGGCGATCTGACATACGTCATCGGAGCCGATCTGCGGCCCGGCGTACCGCCGGGGCGCTTGCAACAGCACTAACATAAGGAGTGGAAAGATCATGAGCTATTCTGTACAAAACATCCGCAACGTCTGTCTGCTGGGTCACAGCGGAAACGGTAAGACCGCCCTGGCGGAGAGCCTGCTGTATATAACCGGCGCCATCGACCGCATGGGCCGTGTGTCCGACGGAAATACCGTGTGCGATTACGACGCCGAGGAGATCAAGCGTCAGATTTCCCTTTCCACCGCCGTGGCGCCCCTGGAGTACAAGGGCTGCCGCATCAATGTGCTGGATACCCCGGGTGCATTTGACTTTGCCGGTGAGGTGATGGAGGCACTGCGTGCCGCCGACGCCGCCATCATTGTCTGCTCTGCCAAGGACGGCGTGTCCGTTGGCCTGGAGAAGGCGTGGAAGTACTGCGAAGAGCGCAATATGCCCCGCTTCCTGTATATCTCCAAGACCGATGAGGACAACAGCGACTACAACGCCACCTTCGAGGCCCTGCGTGAGCGCTTCGGTAAGAAGATCGCTCCCCTGGTGGTCCCCATCTGGGACGAGGACAAGCATGTCACCGGCCTGATCGACGTGCTGAACAAGCGCGCCTACGAGATGCAGGACCTCAAGCGCGTGGAGATCGAGGTGCCCGAGGACAAGGTGGACGTCATCACCGAGTTCAACGACGCCCTCAAAGAGTCCGTGGCCGAGACCAGCGAGGAGTTCATGGATAAGTTCTTCGGCGGCGAGGACTTCACCTACGCCGAGATGATCCAGGGCCTGCGCCAGGGCGTCCGGGAGCTGAGCCTGTTCCCCGTGCTGTGCGGCTCCGCCGTCAACTGCATGGGCTCCCTCATGCTCATGGACAACATCGTGGATTTGCTGCCCAACCCCATGGAGGGCAACTATCACAAGGCCACCCGTGCCGACGGCGAGACCGAGGAGTTCGTTGTCTCTCCCGGCGGCGTGCCCACCGCGTTCGTCTTTAAGACCGTGTCCGATCAGTACGGCAAGTACTCCTTCGTGAAGGTGCTCTCCGGCTCCATCACGCCGGATCTCGCCATGGTCAACGCCCGCACCGGCGCCAGCGAGAAGCTGGGCCGCCTGTATGTGATGCGCGGCAAGAAGGCCACCGAGGTCAAGGAGCTCTCCTGCGGCGACATCGGCGCCATCGCCAAGATGGATAAGGTCAAGACCGGCGATACTCTGTGCGACGCCCGTAAGGTCGTGGCCCTCAAGAGCATCCCCTTCGCTGAGCCCTGCTACTCCGTGGCCATCGTGCCCAAGACCCGCGGCCAGGAGGACAAGATCGCCCAGGGCCTTGCTCGTCTGAACGAGGAAGATCCCACCTTCTCCGTGGACAATAACGCCGAGACCCACCAGATGGTGCTCTCCGGCGCCGGCGACATGCAGGTGGATGTGCTTATCAGCAAGCTCAAGAGCCGCTTCAACGTGGAGGCGGAGCTGGCTCCCGTCCGTGTGCCGTACCGTGAGAAGATCCGCAAGGTGGTCCAGAAGCAGGGCCGTCACAAGAAGCAGACCGGCGGCAGCGGCCAGTTCGGTGACGTGTGGATCCGCTTTGAGCCCAACCCCGAGTCTGAGGAAATGGTCTTTGCCGAGGAAGTGTTCGGCGGCTCCGTGCCCAAGAATTTCTTCCCCGCCGTGGAAAAGGGCCTGCGTGAGGCCTGCGTCCACGGTCCTCTGGCCGGTTATCCCGTGGTGAACCTGAAGGCCGTGCTGTATGACGGCTCCTATCACCCTGTGGACTCCTCTGAAATCGCATTCAAGACCGCTGCGCAGCTGGCCTACAAGGCGGCGCTGCCTGAGGCCAATCCCGTACTGCTGGAGCCTGTGGGCGAGCTGAAGGTCACCGTGCCCGACAGCTACATGGGCGACGTGATCGGCGATCTGAACAAGCGCCGCGGCCGCGTCATGGGTATGGATCCCACCGGCGACGGCAGTCAGGTGATCTCCGCGGAAGTGCCCATGGCCGAAATGGGCAGCTATGCCATCGACCTGCGGTCCATGACCCAGAGCCGCGGCAGCTTCACCTTCCACTTTGTCCGCTACGAGGACTGCCCGCCCATGGCCCAGGAAAAGGCCATTGCTGAGGCGAAAGCTCTGGCGGAGAAGGAGTGATCCGGTTCCGTACGGGCGGTCCGACCAGGGCTCCCGGCGCGGACGCAGGTCCGCGGTGGGAAAAAGCCGGGACAAAGAAGCGGCGTGAAGCTTTCCGGCAAGGAAAGCGGAACGGAGCGGATTTCGGCCCGGCGCAGTGCCCGCCCAT
>PPYE01107477.1_pt1 | contig 22163 bp, 18 predicted proteins | sample 1559881 | NCBI WGS metagenome assembly PPYE01 (sample SAMN08240022, study PRJNA423297) | Human gut metagenome, whole genome shotgun sequencing project.
GCAGGCCCACGGCATTCTCCAGCCCCGCTCCCCGTAGGGAGTTGGAGCAGCAAAGCTCGGCAAACCATGGGGTCACATGGGCGGGGGTCATCTTCTCTGGCTTCATCTCTCGCAGGGTCACGGGGATGCCCCGCCGGGCCAGCTGCCAAGCACATTCGGAGCCGGCCAGACCGGCGCCGATCACAGTTACAGGCTCCATTTATTCCTCCGTTTCAGCGTCAGCCTTCTTGGCGGCAGACGTGGTAGCTTTCTTAGTAGCGGCCTTTTTGGCCGTGGCGGTTTTCTTGGCCGTCTTGGCCGTGGATTTTTTGGCGGCGGTTTTGGCCGTGCCGGTTTTCTTAGCGGTGCTTTTCTTTGCCGCAGTTTTCTTAGCTGTGGTGGTTTTCTTGGCGGCGGGCTTGTCAGATGCCTCCGTTTGGACAGTTTCGGACGTCGGCTGACCGTCCGCTGCGGTACCATTTGTCCCGCTTTCCGTCCCATTGGACGCAGCGGTCCGCTTGGGATAGCCTCGCTGATCCTCCGGCAGGAAATTTTCGCACGCCGGGTTGATGCAGAAGGGACGCTTGAACCCCCGGCCGGATTTTTTGAACATGGTGTGGCCGCAGACAGGGCAGTCGTCCTTCACAGGCACGTCGAAGGTGACGAAGGAGCAGGCGGGGAACTTTTCGCAGCAGTAATAGTTATACTGCTTGCCGGATTTCTTGCTGATGCCGGTGCGCTTCATGAGCCGGCCGCCGCACATGGGGCAGCGGCCCGGCATCTCCACCACCAGAGGCTTGGTGAACTTGCACTCCGGGTAGCCGGGGCAGGCCAGGAACCGGCCGAACCGGCCGGACTTGATGACCATGTTCCTGCCGCAGAGGTCACACTTCTCCTCGGTGACCTCGTCGGGGACCTTCAGATAAACACCCTCCATGTCCTTCTCTACCTGATGGAGATTGGACTCGAAGCCACCGTAGAACTGGCGCAGCAGCTGCTTCCACGGCAGCTTACCGGACTCCACTTCATCCAGCTCCTCCTCCATGTGGGCGGTGAACTTCACGTCCACGATGTCCTTGAAGCGGTCGCACATAAGGCCGTTGACCACGTCGCCCAGCGGCGTCATTTTCAGGTACTTGCCGTCCTTGATGACGTACTCCCGGTCCAGAATGGTGGACACCGTGGGAGCATAGGTGGAGGGGCGGCCGATGCCGTTTTCCTCCATGGCCCGGATGAGGGAGGCGTCGGTGAACCGGGCGGGGGGCTGGGTGAAGTGCTGAGCCGGGTCAAAGCCCGTCAGCGTCACCACCTCGCCCTGTGCCAGCGGGGGCAGGGCGGGGGCCTTTTCCTCCTTCTCGTCGTCCCGGCTCTCCTCGTATACGGCGGTATAGCCGGCGAACTTCAGGCTGCTGGCACTGGCCCGGAAGCTGTGGGCTCCGGCGCCCAGCTCTACGCTGACGCTGTCATAGACGGCGTTGGACATCTGGCTGGCCAGAAAACGGCTCCAGATCAGGCGGTACAGCCGATACTGCTCGCTGGTAAGATCGCTCTTGACCCGCTCCGGAGTCAGATTCACGTCGCTGGGGCGGATGGCCTCGTGGGCGTCCTGCGCCCCGGCCTTGGTCTTATACTGCCGGGGGGCGGCGGGACAGTAGCCTGCGCCGTAGCGCCCGGTGACGAAGCTGCGGGCCGCCGCCTGCGCCTCGTCGGAGATCCGCAGGGAGTCGGTACGCATATAGGTGATCAGACCCACGGTACCCTCGCCGGTGATGTCCACGCCCTCATACAGCTGCTGGGCGATGGCCATGGTGCGCCGGGGGGTCATGTTCAGCTTCCGGGAGGCATCCTGCTGCATGGTGGAGGTGGTGAAGGGCGGGGCGGGGGAGCGCTGCTTATCCGTGCGCTTCACGCTCTTGACGGCGAAAGGCAGGTCCTGCACCTCCGCCTGAATGGCGCTGACCTCCTCCTGAGAGACGGGCTCATATTTCTTGCCGCCCTTGCCGTAATATCTGGCCCGGAAGGGGACGCCGCCGTCGTTTTTCAGCAGGGCGTCCAGCGTCCAGTACTCCTGGGGGACGAAGTCCTTGATCTCCTTCTCCCGGTCTGCCACCAGACGCATGGCCACCGACTGCACCCGGCCTGCCGACAGGCCCCGCCGGATCTTTTTCCACAGCAGGGGGGACAGCTCATAGCCCACGATGCGGTCCAGAATACGCCGGGCCTGCTGGGCGTCCACCAGATCCTGATCGATCTCACGGGGGTGGTGGATGCTCTCGGTGACCACCTTGCGGGTGATCTCGTTGAAGGTGACTCGCTTGGCTTTTTCGTCGCTGAGGTCCAGCAGGTTCTTCAGGTGCCAGCTGATGGCCTCACCCTCACGGTCCGGGTCGGTGGCCAGATATACGGTGTCGCTGGCCTTGGAGAGTTTTTTCAGCTCATTGATAAGCTCCTCCTTACCCCGGATGGGGCGGTAGTTGGGCTCGAAGTCGTGCTCGACATCCACGCCCAGCTTGCTTTTGGGCAGGTCACGCAGATGTCCCATACTGGCCCTGACCTCGTAATCCGGTCCCAGATATTTGCCGATGGTCTTGGCCTTGGCAGGGGACTCCACGATCACCAGATTTCGGGCTGCTTTTTTTGCCATGTTCTTATCCTTCCTTTTTACAAACGGATCTCCACCGTGCGGACGAAGCGCCGTGCTCCGTGCTGCGTGGCATATCCGTCAATCTCTAATACCGTCAGGGCTGACAGCACCCGCCGAATGGGCAGGTCGGCCCGCTCCGCCACGTCATCGGTGAGCAGAGGGGCATCGGTGGTCAGCACCTGTAGGATGCGGATCTGATCGTCCGTCAGACCCGCCGTATCCGCCGTCAGGTCCAGTACCGGCAGGGCGGGGGGAGTTTCCTTCTTCTCCGGCTTCGCCGTGGACGATTCCTCCGCCCTTTGAGCGGGGAGACTGTCCTGCTCCGGCACCGGAGGAAGATTCTCCGGCGAGGGGCGCAGCCGGTGGGGGAACCGGCTCCGGTACCCCTCCAGAATGTCCCAGCCGCAGGTCACAAGTCCTGCGCCGTCCCGGATGAGGCGGTTGCTGCCCCGGCTGTTGGGGGCGTCGATGGGGCCGGGGACGGCGAACACGTCCCGTCCCTGCTCCAGCGCCGTATTGGCGGTGATGAGAGCGCCGCTGCGCTCCGGGGCCTCCACCACCAGCACCGCCAGACTCAGGCCGCTGAGGATGCGGTTGCGGACGGGGAAGTGGCTGCCCATAGGCTCCGTTCCCGGCGGGTACTCGCTCAGCAGCACGCCGGTGGCGGCGATGTCCTCGTAGAGCCGCCGGTTCTCCGCCGGATAGACCACGTCTACGCCGCCGCCCAGCACGGCCGCCGTAAAGCCGCCAGCCCGCAGAGCGCCCCGGTGGGAGGCTCCGTCGATGCCCCTGGCAAGGCCCGGCACCACCACGGCACCCTCCTTTGCCAGCTGGTAGCCCAGCTCCCCGGCGGCGGAGATGCCATAGGGGGTACACGTCCGGGTACCCACCACGGAGACGGCGGCCTCCTCGTCGAACAGGGGCATCCGGCCCCGTCCGTACAGCAGCACCGGCGGGTCATAGATGTTCCGCAGCCGGTCCGGGTAGAGGGCGTCCTGCATGGTCAGCAGGAAGATATCCCCCTTGGCGCAGCGGGCCAGCACGTCCTCGGCCCGGTCTGTGGACTTGTCCGACAGCAGCGCCGCCTGAGAGGAGGATAGCCCCTCCACCGGAGGGAGATCCTCCGGCTGGGCGTAGTATATGTCCTCCGGCGAGGGGAAATGCTCCAGAAGCAGAAGCTTGCTGCGGTTGGTCAGCCCCGGCAGGGTGGTGAGCCATACCCAGTATTTCAGAGCAGCCATGTGAGATCCCTCCTTATCGCCAGCTTTCCCACAGCAGCACCGCTGCGGCAATGGCTGCATTCAGAGATTCGCAGCGGTCCGACATGGGGATGCGGATGGTTTGGCCGCACAGGTCCAGTACCTCCCGGCTCAGGCCACGGCCCTCGCTGCCGATGGCCAGCGTGCAGCGGGTGTAGTCCGCCTGCCGGGCGTCCACGGTGTCCTCCCGCAGGGCGGCCCCGTACAGGGGCAGGCCGCTGCGGTGCAGCAGGGCCGCCAGTTCCTCCGGTGTGCCGGAATAGATGGGGCGGCGGAACACGGCCCCCATGGACGAGCGCACCGCCTTCCAGCCGTAGGGGTCGGCGCAGCCGCCGGTGAGCAGCAGGCCGTCGGCGTCGAAGGCGTCCAGCGTCCGCAGGATGGTGCCTACGTTGCCGGGGTCCTGCACCCCGTCCAGCAGCACATACCGCCGGCCGGTGAGGGACCGGGGCAGGGGAGCCTGAGGCAGGCGGCAGGTGAAAAGCACCCCCTGAGGGGTCTTTACCGGGGAGATGGAGGCCATGACGTCCTCCGGCACCTGCACCTGCCGGATGTGCTCCGGAAGCCGGGGCAGGGGGGAGATGGTCACCACGGCGGTGATCTCCGCCTGCCACAGCAGGGCCTCCTGCAGCAGCTTGGGACTGTCGCAGAGGAATTCCCCCGTCTCCCACCGGTAGGCGGCGGAGCCGGCCAACCTGCGGATATGGCCCATGAGGGGGTTGTGACGGCTGGTGATGTGCTCCATGGAGGTTCCTTTCCCGGCGTTTTCATGCACCGAAGGGATGATTTGACACCTTATTCTAAAGGATTCCTCCGGCAATTTCAAGCCCTTTCTGCCGGGAAGGGCAAAAAAGAGGGGATTTTCCACGGAATATTCCCAAAAACTTCTTGACTTTTGGCGGATATCCGGTATAATAATTAAGCCTGCGTATGCGGGCAAATCCTTGCTCTCACCGGAGCGTGAGGGCCATAAGTCCAAAAGGAGGTGCAAAAAGTATGGCTAAGATTTCCGCCAACTATGAGGTCGTTTACATTCTCGACCCGGCACAGGGTGAGGAGGCTATTGCCGCCAATGTGGCAAAGTTCCAGGCTCTGGCTGAGCAGCACGGCTGCTCCGACGTGGTCGTGGATGAGTGGGGCAAGCGTCGTCTTGCTTACGCCATCGATTACAAGACCGAAGGCTACTATGTGCTGATGAGCTTCACCAGCGCACCGGAATTCCCCAAGGAGCTGGATCGTATCCTGGGTATTACCGAGGGCGTGATGCGTTCCATGATCGTCTGCAAGGACGAGTAAGGGGGAAGCGCAATGCTGAACAAGATTTTCATCATGGGTCGCCTGACCAGGGACCCGGAGCTGCGGCGTACTCAGAGCGGTACGGCAGTCACCAGCTTCTCTTTGGCCGTGGATCGGGACTATAAGTCCCAGAGCGGCGAAAAGGAGACCGATTTCATCGATGTGGTGGCTTGGCGCAGCACGGCGGAGTTCGTCTCCAAGTATTTCACCAAGGGCCGCATGGCCGTGGTGGAGGGGCGGCTCCAGATCCGTGACTGGAAAGACAAGGAGGGCAACAACCGCAGAAGTGCGGAGGTGGTTGCCGACAATGTCTATTTCGGTGACAGCAGACCCGGCGGTGCCGGTGGGAATAACGGCGGTTATTCTCAGGCTCCCGCCTACGGTGCTCCCGCCGGAGGGTATTCCGCCCCGGTGGGCGGCCCGTCCGATTTTGCCGAGATCGACGAGGAGGACGGCGACCTGCCGTTCTGATGTGCCAAGGCACATGAAATCTTTATAAGGAGGAATTTTCCATGGCTATGGAACGTGAAAATAGAGCGCCCCGTGGCAACGGCCGTAAGCGCCGTAAGGTTTGCCAGTTCTGCGTGGATAAGTGCGAGCATATCGATTATAAGGATGCCGCCAAGCTGCGCCGCTTCATCAGCGAGCGCTCCAAGATCCTGCCCCGCCGTACCACCGGTACCTGTGCTATGCATCAGCGCCAGCTGACCGAGGCCATCAAGCGTGCCCGTCAGATCGCTCTGCTGCCCTTCGTTACCGAGTAAGTTGGTCATCAAAAAGAGCCTGCCAGCCGGCAGGCTCTTTTTTGTTCCAAAGCCGAAGGCTTTGGAACAAAGGGGGTGATTTGGCCCGATGGGAGATCAGGACAGCAGTACCTGAATTTCGGGGAGATTTTGGGCGAAATGGATGCCCCGCTGGCGCTCCGGGGAGGAGAGGCCGAAGGCGATCATATGGTCCAGAAGGGCCTTCAGGTGGCAGTAGTAGCCGTCCAGATCGTAGAGGATGCAGGGGGCGGACAGCTGGCCCAGTGATACCTGCGACATGACCTCCGTGATCTCCTCCAGTGTGCCGGTGCCGCCGGGGAAGGCGATGAAGGCGTCCCCCAGCTGGATCATTTTGGCCTTGCGCTCCGCCATGCTTCGGGTGACGATGAGCTGGGTCAGGCCGTCGTGCTGCAGGTCCTGTGCCATGAAGCACTCCGGCTCCACGCCGATGACGCTGCCGCCCTGCTCCAGTGCGCTCTGGGCCAGCAGCCCCATGAGGCCGGTTTTGGAGCCGCCGTAGACCAGCGTGTGGCCTGCGGCACCGATCCATGCTCCCAGTTCCCGGACGGCCTGCGCCAGATGGGGGTCGGTGCCGCAGCTGGCGCCCAGATATACGGTGATGTGCATAGACGATACCTCCGTGGGTGATTTGTGTCAGTATAGCACGATATGGCGAGAAAACAAGGACAGGCAGGAGCCTGTCCTTGTGTGAAGTGCGGGGATATCAGCCCCAGAGGGCGGTGAGCATGGGGATGATCTGCTTTTTCCGGCTCATGACCTTGGGCAGGAACAGGCTGTTGTCCTTGGGCTCGGCGGAGAAGGCGTTGCGGATGACGTCATCGCTGCCCACATACAGCAGCTGCGTACCCTCCATCAGCACGTCCGTCAGCATCAGGATCACCATGTCGTAGTGGTGCTCCTCCTGATCGTGGCGCATGGCCTCCAGAAACTCCTCCCGGCGCTGGAGCATATCCTCGGAATCCAGACAGGTGATCTGCCCCACACCCAGATTCTGCTCAGCAATGTGGAACTCCTTGAAGTCGCTGTGCAGCAGAGCTTCGGCGGATTTGCCGTCGAAGCTGCTGTCGAAGAGGAGCTTGCCCAGTTCGTTGAGGGAGACGTTGGCGATGCGGGCCATGCGCTCGGCCATGGCTACATCCCGCTTGGTGCAGGTGGGGGACTTGAACATGACGGTATCGGACAGAATGGCCGCCGCCATCAGGCCCGCCATGGCCGGGGAGGGCATGACGCCGTGTTCCTGATACATTTCGGTGATGATGGTATTGGTGCTGCCCACCGGCTCATTGCGGACCCGGATGGGCTGAGTGGTCTGGATATCCGCCAGACGGTGGTGGTCGATGATCTCCAGGATCTCCGCCTGATCCAGACCCTGCACGGCCTGCGCCCGCTCATTGTGGTCCACCAGCACCACACGCTTGCGCCGGGGGCGCAGCAGGTGATACCGGGACAGGGTGCCAACGACCTTTTCGTCCTGGTCCAGCACCGGGTAGCAGCGATAGCGGCTCTTCAGCACCACCTCCCGCACGTCGTCAATATAGTCCGACAGATGGAAGCAGACGATGTCGTCAGTGTGGCAAGGGCGGGAGATGGGGATGGCCTGATAGATGAGACGGGCCACCCGGCTGGCATCGTAGGGACTGGAGATGATGCAGGTATTCTTGGCGTCGGCCAGCAGCTCCTGATCCACCTCCGTCTGGCAGAGGATCAGGCAGCACACGTTGGTTTCCAGCGCACGGCGGATCATATCCGGCTGGTCGCCGCACAGGACGATGTGGTCCTTGCCGTTCCACAGCAGATTCTCGCAGCTTTGAGGCAGGGCGATGACCACGTCGCCGGTGACGGAATCCACCAGATCACCGGTGTCGTTGAGGACACGGCCCTCGATGACGCTCAGGAGGTTGAACAGAGGCAGGGCCTCCACACGGGGCTCACTGATGGTGTTCATGCTGTAGGTGGCGATGTCGCCGGCGGACAGAGTCCCATACAGAGTACCGTCCTCGTTGACCACGGGGATGGCGGAGATGCGCTGCTCCCGCATGATGTGCCAGGCCCGGTCCATGGTGACGGTGGCGTTCAGGGCGGGAGGTGTGTCGTAATCCAGATCTGACACCTGCGTGCGGACGTTCTGGATCAGCTGAGGGGGCTGGAAACCGAAGCGGTCCAGCAGGCGCTGGGTCTCATCGCTGACGTGGCCCAGATAGGCCGCTACGTAGTTCCGGTCGCCCAGAGCGTTCCGCAGGGCGGCATAGGACATGGCAGCCACGATGGAATCCGTGTCGGGGTTCCGATGCCCGACCACATAGATCTCGTTCATACAATAGCTCCTTTTTTGTTCCGTGGGAGTGATTCATGTACCGATTATAATTATTATACGGCGTAAGGGAAATTTGTCAATGCGGGGATATGCCGGAAAAGAGGAGAAAAAAGGCTTCCAAATCCGGCAAAGCGGCGAAAACTGAGAAAAAGCGGCACTGTGCGTCGGTTGTATACAATGTGCGGGGATGTGTCGCTGTCTCTTGACCTTTTGAAAAAGCGGCGGTATAATAAACAGACTATAAAGAAATTTTATCCAAAGGAGAGGGGTCCTGAATTGAAGAGCAGAAACCAGAGCGTGGACATGACGCAGGGCGTCATTTGGAAGCAACTGGCGTATTTCGCCCTGCCGCTGTTTTTAGGCAATCTCTGTCAGCAGTTGTATAACACGGCGGACAGCGTCATCGTGGGAAAATTTGTGGGCAAGGACGCTCTGGCGGCGGTGTCCAGCAGCGGGAACCTCATCTTTATGATGACGGGCTTTTTTATGGGCCTGTTTGTGGGGGCCGGCGTCATCATCAGCCGCTATTTCGGCGCCAAGTGCTATGATCGGCTGGAGGCGGCGGTGCATACCGATCTGGCCTTCGCCATGGTCTGCGGCGTTTTGCTGACGCTGGTGGGCATCTTCCTGACCCCCCAGATCCTGGTGTGGATGCGGACGCCGGAGGACGTGCTGCCCCAGTCCATCCAATATTTCCGATTGTACTTCATGGGCAGCCTCTTTATGATCGTCTACAACGCCTGTATGGGCATTTTGCAGGCGGTAGGCGACAGCCGCAGTCCCCTGCGCTACCTCATCATCTCCTCCATCACCAATGTGACGTTGGATCTGATCTTCGTGGGAGCGCTGAAATGGGGTGTCAACGGCGCCGCCATCGCCACGGTGGTGAGCCAGATGGTCAGCGCCGTGCTGTGCTTCCGGAAGCTGATGCAGGCGGACGGCCCCTATCGGCTGGTTCCCAAGCGCATCCGCTTCGAGCTGCCGATGCTCAAGCAGATCGCGGCGCAGGGCATCCCCTCCGGTGTGCAGAACTCCATCATCGCCATCGCCAACGTGGTGGTGCAGTCCAACATCAATACCTTCGGCTCCGATGCCATGGCGGGCTGCGGCTCCTACGCCAAGGTGGAGGGCTTCGTGTTCCTGCCCATCACCTCCTTTGCCATGGCGCTGACCACCTTTACGGGGCAGAATCTGGGCGCAGGGCAGTATGAACGGGCCAAGAGGGGGGCACGGGTGGGCTTCACCTGCTCCACGCTGCTGGCGGAGCTTATCGGACTGACACTACTGCTGGTGGCCCCCTATGCCATCGCCCTGTTCAACGATGACCCGGCGGTCATCGCCATCGGCGTACGGCAGACCCGGACGGAGGCGCTGTTCTACTTTGCACTGGCCTTCGCCCACAGCATCTCCGCCGTGATGCGGGGAGCGGGCCGGGCCAAGATGCCCATGTACACCATGCTGGTGTGCTGGTGCGTCATCCGTGTGACGTATATCACGCTGGCGCTGAAGGTGTGGCCGGATATTACCACCATCTTCTGGGCATACCCCATTACGTGGTGTCTCAGCTGCGTGGTGTTTCTGCTGTATTATCTGAAGGCCGACTGGGTCCATTCGTTCCAGAAGATGCACTGAAGAGGCTCCGGCGGGTACGATATTTTGCCCCCGGCGGGTAACTTTCGTTCAATAGTGGCAGGGAGAACGCCTGCACACAAGGACCCATAAAAAGAGGACGTCTGTGGGACGTCCTCTTTTTATATGCAGTTTACAGGTTATCTACCCGCAGGGCACGGATGGCATTCAGCACGGCGATGACCATGACACCCACGTCGGCAAAGATGGCCGCCCACATATTGGCGATGCCCATGGCACCCAGTATCAGACACAGGCCCTTGATGCCCAGCGCAAACACGATGTTCTCGTACACGATCCGCAGGCACTTGCGGGAGATGCGGATGGCCTTGGAGATCTTCAGGGGGTCGTCGTCCATCAGCACCACGTCCGCTGCCTCAATGGCGGCATCGGAGCCCATGGCACCCATGGCGATGCCGATATCGGCACGGGACAGCACCGGGGCATCGTTGATGCCGTCGCCCACGAAGGCCAGCTTGCCGTCGGCGTTGCTCAGCAGGCGCTCCACCTGCGCCACCTTATCCGCAGGCAGCAGCTCACTGTGTACCTCGTCCACGCACAGTTCTCCGGCCACGTGGTCGGCCACCCGCCGGATATCGCCGGTGAGTATGACGGTCTTTTCCACGCCCGCCTGCTTCAGGGCGGCAATGGCCTCCTTGGCGTGGGGCTTCACCACGTCGGAAATGACGATGTGGCCGGCGTACTGACCGTCGATGGCCAGATGGATGATGGTGCCGACGCTATGGCAGTCGTGCCACGCAATGCCCAGCCGGTCCATGAGCTTGCTGTTGCCCACGGCTACGTCAGTGCCGTCCACCTTGGCGGTGATGCCATTGCCGCTGATCTCCTGCACGTCCGTGACACGGTGGCGGTCGATCTCGCCGCCGTAGGCCCGCTGGAGGCTCTTGCTGATGGGATGGGAGGAGGCGCACTCCGCCAGAGCGGCGTACTCCAGAACCTTTTTCTGGGGCATGGTGTTGTGGTGAACGCCGGTGACGTCAAAGACGCCCTGGGTCAGGGTGCCGGTCTTGTCAAAGACCACCACACGGGTTTTGGAGAGGGTCTCCAGATAGTTGGAGCCCTTCACCAGCACGCCGGCCCGGCTGGCACCGCCCAATCCGGCGAAGAAGCTCAGGGGGATGCTGATGACCAGCGCACAGGGGCAGCTGATGACCAGGAAGGTCAGGGCGCGGTAGACCCAAGTGCCCCAGTCGCCGCTGAGGCCCATGACCAGCCGCACCACCGGCGGCAGCACCGCCAGCACCAGAGCGCCGATGCAGACGGCGGGGGTGTAGATGCGGGCAAATTTGGAGATGAAGTTCTCGGAGCGGGATTTGTGGGAGCTGGAGTTCTCCACCAGCTCCAGAATTTTGGAGACGGTAGATTCACCGAAGGCCTTGGTGGTGCGGATCTTCAGCACGCCCGTCATATTGACGCAGCCGCTGATGACCTCGTCGCCGACGGCGGCATCACGGGGCAGGCTCTCACCGGTGAGGGCGGCGGTATTCAGGGTAGAGCTGCCCTCCGTCACTACGCCGTCCAGCGGGATCTTCTCGCCGGGCTGCACCACGATGATGCTGCCCACGGTCACGTCGTCCGGATCCACCTGCACCAGCTTGCCGTCCTGCTCGATGTTGGCATAATCCGGGCGGATATCCATCAGGGCGGTGATGCTGCGGCGGCTCTTGCCCACGGCGTAGCTCTGGAACAGCTCGCCGATCTGATAGAACAGCATCACGGCCACGGCCTCCAGATAGTCGCCGCTTCTCTCGTAGACGGCCAGTGCAATGGCACCCACGGTGGCCACCGCCATCAGGAAGTTCTCGTCGAACACCTGACCCTTGATGATGCCCCGGAAGGCCTTGCGGAGAATATCATAGCCGATGATGAGATAGGCAGCCAAATACAGCACCCTCCCGGCCACGCCGCCGATGGAGAAGAGCTTCACCACGGACACCAGCACCGCCGTGGCAATGATGCGCCAGAGAACCTTCTGCTGCTTCTTTGTCATGTTGGTCACTTCCTTCCATAAAACGTGCCGGAGGACCTCCGGCACGTTTCACTTCTTACAGATAGATCTCGCAGTCGTCCTCGACCTTTTTGCAGTTTTTCAGTACCGCCTTCATGACGGTCTTGGGGTCGCTGCCCTCGGTAAACTCCACGATCAACTTCTGGGTCATGAAGTTCACCACGGCGTCCTGCACGCCCTCGGTCTTTTTGGTGGCCTCCTCCATGAGGTTGGCGCAGTTGGCGCAGTCCACTTCGATCTGATAAGTCTTTTTCATAAAAATGCTCCTTTCGTGCGGCGACTTTCAACCATTAAGCACTTGTTTAATCTTGATGATCGTACTATAATAGATGCCGAGGAGAAAGTCAATGCGGAAAGACGCTTCCCTTCCAAACGGGCGAAAAGTCCTTCCAAACGGAACAGAAAGGCGGGAGAACCATGGGAGAATTGCCCCATCATCATGAGGACCGGAAGCGACTGGAGCGGCTGCGAAGCTTCATTCAGGAGCCGGAGAGCTTTCAGGAGGTGGCCAATCTCTGCCGCCTGCTGTCGGATAACAGCCGGGTGCGGATCTTCTGGCTACTGTGCCACTGTGAGGAGTGCGTCATGAATCTGTCGGCGCTGGTGGGTATGAGCAGCCCCGCCGCCTCCCACCATCTGCGGCAGCTGAAGGACAGCGGCCTCATCGTCAGCCGCCGGGTGGGGAAGGAGGTCTACTACCGGGCGGCGGATACGGAGGTGGCCCAGCTGCTGCACCAGATCATCGAGCGCACAGTAGAGGTGACGTGCCCCCAGTCGGACAGTCAGCTGGTGTCCGGTGCGCCCCATCTGCCACCGCTGGATCAGCACGACTACTGCGGCAGCTGTCCGGCGGAGCAGCTGGAGGTCATCCGGCAGGTCCATCGGTTCCTGACGGAGCATCTGGACAGCCGCATCACCATCGAGCAGCTGTCCCGGCAGTTTCTCATGAACCCCTCCACCATGAAGGAACTGTTCAAGGAGGTGTACGGCAGCTCCATCGCCGCCCATATCCGCCAGCACCGCATGGAGCGGGCCTCCGCTCTGCTGCTGGAGAGCGACGACAGCGTGGCTCAGATCGCCCGGACCGTGGGCTATGAGAGCCAGAGCAAGTTTACCTCGGAATTCAAGAAGGCATTTTCCATGCTGCCCACGGAGTATCGAAGGCTCCATAAGCAGGCGTAAAAAAGATGCGGAAGTCATATGGCTTCCGCATCTTTTTTATAGGGATCATCTCTTTTTGGCACGGGCCAGAGAGAAACCGAACACGATGCCGCAGAGACCGCCCACGATGTGGGTCATCTGGGAGATGTTGTCGCTCTCGGAGAGACCGTCCACCACCTCGTTGCCCAGATACAGGGCCACCACCAGCAGCATGGTCAGAGGGATGCCGCCCCGGCGCATCTCGGTGAAGGAGTTCAGCACGATCATCATGAACACCACACCGCTGGCTCCCAGCAGCGCCGTACCGGGGAAGAAGATGAACTGCACCAGTCCCGTCACCAGAGCCGTTACCAGAATGGCCATCAGCAGGTTGCGGCTGCCGTACTTTTCCTCCAAGCCCGGCCCCACCAGCAATAGCAGCAGCATATTGTTCATGTAGTGGCTGTAACCGGAGTGGCCCAGCACATGGCCGAAGAAGCGCACATAGGTCAGCGGATCCGCCAGCGACGATCGGTATACACAGAAGAACCGGGTGGTGCTGACGCCGCCTGTCCAGCCGTCCAGCAGCAGGACCAGCAGGCTCAGCAGGGCAAACAGCAGCACCACCGGGGCATTGAATCGGATCACCAGTTTTTTCACGCATCATACCTCTTTCCAAATGGGAATATTTCGATTATAATAGATTTATCCAAATTTGTAAACCGAGGGGGAAGCATTGTTGAAAAAAGCTTGGAAGATCGTGCTGGCTGTGGTGCTGGCGCTGCTGGTGGTGGTGTTGGGGTATGTGGCCTATGTGTTCATCGACTATCACCGCATCGGGAATCAGGAGCTGACGGTGGAGCGGAACGCCGCTGCCACCGTGGAGGCGGGGAAGGAGTACGGCATCCTCTCCTATAATATCGGCTTCGGCGCTTATGAGGACGATTACAGCTTCTTCATGGACGGCGGCACGGAGTCCCGTGCGTGGTCTGAGGAGCGGCTTACCGCCAATATCGAGCGCATCGGGGCGTTTTTGCAGCAGCAGGATGCCGACCTGTACCTGCTGCAGGAGGTGGACCGGGACTCCACCCGCAGTTACCACGTGGATGAGGCCGCCATGCTGACGGCGCAGCTGCCGGGGCTGGGTTATATCTGGGCGCAGAACTACGACTCGCCGTATCTGTTCTACCCGCTGGACCAGCCCCACGGCAAGTCCGTGTCGGGCCTGCTGACCCTCTCCTCCTTCGGCATCACCGAGGCCCGGCGGGTGGAGCTGCCCATCGAGGCCGGTGTGATGAAGCTGGTGGATCTGGATCGGTGTTACAGCGTCCACCGCATCCCCGCCGCCGACGGCCGGGAGCTGGTGCTGTATAATGTCCATCTGTCCGCCTACACCTCCGACGGTACCATCGCTGTGGAGCAGCTGGAGCTGCTGCGGGCGGATATGCAGGCGGAGTATGAAAAGGGCAACTGGTGCATTGCCGGCGGCGACTTCAATAAGGATCTGCTGGGCCAGTCGGAGAAGATCTTCGGCGGCTCTGCCGAGGGCTACACCTGGGCGCAGCCCCTGCCGGAGGGGATCTGGGACGGCACCAATCTGTCGCTGGTGGCTCCGCTGGACGAGACGGACCCCGTCCCCAGCTGCCGCAACGCCGACGCTCCGTATCACGAGGGACAGTACATGCTGACGGTGGACGGCTTCGTGGTGTCGGACAACGTCACCGTGGAGCAGGCTGTGGTGGAGGACACGGGCTTTGCGTGGTCGGATCACAATCCGGTGTCCATGCGTTTTGTGCTGAACTGAGCGAAAGAGGGAGGGCGTCTGCGCCCTCCCTCCCTCGGTGGAGGAAGGCATATCAGCGGGAACGAAAATTTCCCTGAAAATTATTGGAATTAGGTGTTGACAAATGCGGGCTTTTGTATTATACTGGCTAAGTCAGCTGCGGTGAGCAAGCGACGCAAGTGAATATGGGGGTATAGCTCAGCTGGGAGAGCGCTTGAATGGCATTCAAGAGGTCAGCGGTTCGATCCCGCTTATCTCCACAAACCTTGAAATCGCTTGATTTCAAGGTTTTTTCTTATCCAAAAGTGGGAAATACGCAGTATTCGCTTTTTGCGCCTGTGCGCTTGATTTTTGATTGAAATTTTGAAAATCAAGAGGTCAGGTATTATGAAGAAAATTAAGTTGAATTGTGCCGCCACCATGGAGGAAACCTTTGCCGACTTCCTCACTTCCCGCAAAGCAAAGGGGCTTGCAGACAAGACTTTGCAAAGCTATGAACAGCAGTTTAGAGCCGTGGCGCGGCACTTGGATGTAAAGACGGACATTGCCATGCTCCAAAAGGCGGACTTGGATTCCATGATTGTTTCCATGCGGGAGGCGGGGCTTTCCTCCAACAGCATCAACAGCTACACACGCACCCTTAAATCCTTTTTCTCTTGGTGCAATGAGCAAGGAATTACCCGCCTCAATATCCCGCTCTACAAGGCCGAGGAAACTGTGAAAGAAACCTATTCGGACGCCGAACTTTCGGTGCTGCTAAAAAAGCCCGACATTCGGAAAGCAACATTTGCCGAATATCGGGATTGGGTGATTATCAATTTTCTGCTCAACTGTGGCTGTCGTGCCGCTACGGTTCGGGCGATTCAGATTCGGGATGTGGATTTGGACGGCGGCGTGGTGTTCTACCGCCACACAAAGAACAGAAAAACCCAAGTCATTCCTCTTTGCAGCCCCATGATCGCCATTCTGCGGGAGTATCAGCGGTATAGAAGCGGGGACAGCACCGACTACCTCTTTTGCACGGATACAGGCTCACAGCTAACGGAGAATGGCCTGCGGCAATCTATCGCAAGGTATAACGCGCGGCGCGGCGTTCAAAAAACCTCTATCCACCTGTTCCGCCACACATTTGCGCGAAAGTATCTGATTGACTGTGGCGGGGATGCGTTCACCCTCCAAAAGCTGTTGGGGCATTCCACCCTTGCCATGACGAAACACTATTGCGCGATTTACGATGCGGACTTGACGAAAAATTATGATAACTTTTCCCCGCTGGCGCAAATGAAAGCGAGCAGCGCGAAAATCAAAATGCCTGCAAAAGGCCGCTGACGGCTTACCACGGGGCGCGTGGGTGGCGGCGGTATTTATCCTGTCAGACAACGAAAACGGAGCGGGAAGTGCAAACCTCCCGCTCCTACTGCGTTTTATCAAAATACAAATGGCTCGTCCTTTACCGCTCCATAAGCAAAAGGATTGACCCCCAATTCACTACGGAGGTAATACGCTAATACCTTCTTTCGTTAATTTGCAACACGTAGCGCAGCCGCTGCCTATTTGCAATATAATTGTAAATCAACATCCATCCGATAATCGGGAAAAGGGCTTGCTTTTTCCGACGGCGGTGGGTATAATATTACATTGTTTTAGCGGGTCATCCCGCCGTATTTTTGTAATGTGACAAGGAGTGTGAGACAATGACCGAGGAACGAAACACCGCCGCCCCTGAGACGGAGGAGAACAGAAACTTTATTTTGAATCTAATCGACCAGGACATCGCAGAGGGTGGTCAGTTCCAGGGACAGACCGTCCACACCCGGTTTCCGCCGGAGCCCAACGGCTATCTGCACATCGGACACTGCAAGGCCCTGTGCATCGACTTCGGCACCGCCGAGAAGTTCGGCGGTCTCTGCAATCTCCGCATGGATGACACCAACCCCGCTAAGGAGGACACCGAGTATGTGGACGCCATCCAGCAGGATATCCATTGGCTGGGCTTTGACTGGGGCGACCGCTTTTTCTACGGCTCCGACTACTTCGAGAAGGACTACGAGTATGCCGTGGAGCTCATCAAGAAGGGGCTGGCCTACGTCTGCGAGCTGACACCAGAGGAGTTCAAGGCCAACCGGGGCGATATCGGCATCCCCGCTACCTCCCCCTATCGGGATCGGCCCATCGAGGAAAATCTGCGGCTGTTCGAAAAGATGAAGAACGGTGAGGTGGAGGAGGGAAAGATGACCCTCCGGGCCAAGATCGATCTGGCCAGCGGCAATCTGAATCTCCGTGACCCCATCATCTACCGCATCCGCTTCATCAATCACCACCGGCAGGGTACCAAGTGGTGCATCTACCCCATGTACGACTTTGCCCACCCCATTCAGGATGCTCTGGAGGGCATTACCCACAGCCTGTGCTCACTGGAGTTCGAGTCCCACCGACCGCTGTATGACTGGGTGGTCAGCAATGTCTCCATCCCCTATTACAAGCCCCGGCAGATCGAGTTTGCCCGTCTGGGCATTGACCACACGGTGATGTCCAAGCGCAAGCTGCGTCAGCTGGTGGAGGAGAAGCTGGTCTCCGGCTGGGATGACCCCCGGATGCCCACCCTGTGCGGCTTGCGCCGCCGGGGCTACACCGCCCGCTCCATCCGCAATTTCTGCGAGCGCATCGGCGTGGCTAAGTCCCCCAACACCGTGGAGTACGGCTTTCTGGAGCATTGCCTGCGGGAGGATCTCAACGCCACGGCCCAGCGCACCATGGCGGTGCTGCACCCGGTGAAGCTCACGGTCACCAACTATCCGGAAGGACAGAGCGAGACCTTCACCGTGGAGAATAACCCCACCGATCCCACGCAGGGTACCCATGAGATCACCTTCGGCCGCCACCTGTGGATCGAGACGGAGGATTTTCTGGAGATGCCTATTCCCAAGTATAAGCGCCTGTACCCCGACGGCCCGGAGTGCCGTTTGAAGGGTGCCTACCTCATCCGCTGCACCGGCTGTGTCAAGGACGAGGACGGCCATGTGACGGAGGTGCTGTGCGAGTACGACCCCAACAGCCGGGGCGGCGACCCCGCCGACGGACGCAAGGTCAAGGGCGCTACCCTCCACTGGGTGGATGCCGACAACTGCCTGGATGCCGAGGTGCGGCTGTACGACAACCTGTTCTCCGATCCCCAGCCCGACGGCCCGGACAAGAATTTCCTGGACTGCCTGAATCCTGACTCCCTGATGGTGCTGCGGGGCTGCAAGGTGGAACGCAGCATGGCCGCTGTGGCAGAGGAGTTCGACCACCGGGAGAACCGTACCGGCGTCAACGCACCCACCTTCCAGTTCATGCGGACCGGCTATTTCTGCATGGATAACCGGGACTGCACGGCGGAGCATCTGGTGTTCAACCGCAGCGTTTCTCTGAAGGACAGCTTCAAGAAGTAAAGAGGAGCTGTCGGAAAACAAACGAAGGCCCGGAGGTCACAGACCTCCGGGCCTTTTGGCTAAAGCCCCTTGGGGGGTATTTTTTTCGGTTCAGCAGCCGCATCACCGTCATCACGGCACCGAACAACACACCGGCCACCGTCCAGATGACCCAACTCCGCTCCGGCGGCACCTCCAGCGGCTCCTTCTCCAGAAAGGCGTACTCCTTTTCGCCGCAGGACAGGAACAGCGCCACGGCCACCAGCAGAGCGCACAGTCCGGTTCCGGCGGCGGGCCTCCTCCGTGATGGCGAAGCGGGTGTCCTGACTTATCCCTATCAGCAAGAGCAGCGGGATGGGGGAGAGGATGCAGAGAAAGGTGGCCAGAGCGATCCGGGGAGCGCACCGCTGCCGTCGGTCCAGATATTCCTCCGCCAGCTCCCGGCTTACTCGCCGCAGAGGACGGGGATCGGGTGCCGGCTCGTCGGAGGGGATGGGCTGCGGAGGAGGGGTGAGGCCGCCGGGCTCTCCCGGGCGCTCCAGCTCATCCTTCAGTAGGTAGTCGGTGCTGATGCCGAAGAGACGGCTCGTTTGCAGCAGCTTTCTCCGTCTCCGGGACGGACTGGGCGCCCTCCCACTTGGAGACGGATTGGCGGGAGACATTGAGCCGGTGGGCCAGCTCCTCCTGTGACCAGCCGGACTTTCTCCGCAGATCGATGATCTTATCGGCAAGGGTCGTGGGAAAAACTTCCTGATATTTTTGATCACTCTGAGAGTATTATATAGAGTCGGCGGGATACTGTCCGGAAAGTGGACTGTAAAATTTGTCAACCACCGGTTGCGGCGGAGATATGGGAACACGATCCCGGTGCTTTTGCGGGGGATGATAGCATGGAGCTGCCGGGGAGTGCAGCGGTGCAGCCGTAAAGGGGCAGACAACAAACAGCGAGGGCCAACGACCCTCGCTGTTTGTTGCTGTTTACTTTTTCTTGCCGCCGTGGGAGGCCTTCATGCGCTTTTCGTGGTTGAGGATGGTCTTGCGGATACGGAGATTCTCCGGTGTGACCTCCAGCAGCTCGTCGTCGGCCAGAAACTCCAGACACTGCTCCAGACTCAGACGGCGGGGCGGTACCAGCCGCAGGGCATCGTCGGAGCCGGCGGCCCGCATATTGGTCATCTGCTTCTTCTTGCAGACGTTGACGGTGATGTCCTCCTGCTTGGGACTGACACCCACCACCATGCCCTCGTAGACCTTTACGCCGGGGCCGATGAACAGGGCACCACGGTCCTGCGCATTGAACAGACCATAGCTGACAGACTCACCGGTCTCGAAGGCCACCAGAGAGCCGGTGTTGCGCCGGTTCAGGTCGCCCTTATAGGGGGCGTAGCTGTCGAACACGGAGGCCATGATGCCCTCGCCACGGGTATCCGTCAGGAACTCGTTGCGGTAACCGAACAGGCCACGGGCGGGGATCAGAAACTCCAGCTTCATGCGGCTGCCCACGGGGGTCATCTCCAGCAGATCGCCCTTCCGGGTGCCCAGCTTCTCGATGACGGCGCCCACGGACTCGCTGGGGACATCCACCACCAGTCGCTCAATGGGCTCGCATTTCTTGCCGTCGATGGTCTGGTACAGTACACGGGGGGGAGAGACCTGGAACTCGTAGCCCTCCCGGCGCATGGTCTCAATGAGGATGGACAGACTCATTTCGCCACGGCCCGCCACGTTGAAGGCGTCGGTGGCGCCATCCAGCTCCGTGACCCGCAGGGAGACATCCTTCAGGGTCTCGCGGAACAGCCGCTCCCGCAGCTGGCGGGAGGTGACGAACTTGCCCTCACGCCCGGCATAGGGGGAGTCGTTGACGGAAAAGGTCATCTCCATGGTGGGAGCGGAGATCTTCACGAAGGGCAGAGGCTCCACACAGGAGGTGGCGCAGATGGTATCACCGATGGTGATATCGGGGATGCCGGACAGGGCGATGATGTTGCCGGCGGTGGCCTCGGTGATGGGCTTCTTGCCCAGTCCCTCGAACTCGTACATGGAGACGGCCTTGGCCTTCTTGGCGGGGGCGTCGGGGTCGTGGTAGTTGCAGACGGCGATCTCCTGATTCTGCTTCAGCACACCACGCTCGATGCGTCCAATGGCGATGCGCCCCACGAACTCGTTATAGTCGATGGAGGACACCAGCATCTGGAAGGGCTGATCCAGATCCGCCTCCGGGGCGGGGATGTAGCTGAGGATGGTGTCGAACAGGGGCTTGAGATCCGTGCCGGGGACGTCGGGGGAGTAGGAGGCCACGCCCTGACGGGCCGAGCAGAACAGCATGGGGGAATCCAGCTGCTCCGGGGTGGCGTCCAGATCCAGCAGCAGCTCCAGCACCTCGTCGATGACCTCGTGGATGCGCTGGTCGGGGCGGTCGATCTTGTTGACCACCACGATGACCCGGTGGCCCAGCTCCAGCGCACGGCTCAGCACAAAGCGGGTCTGGGGCATGGGCCCCTCAGCGGCGTCCACCAGCAGGATAACGCCGTTGACCATTTTCAGGATGCGCTCCACCTCACCGCCGAAGTCGGCATGGCCCGGCGTGTCCACGATGTTGATCTTGGTGTCGCCGTACTGGATGGCGGTGTTCTTGGCCAGAATGGTGATGCCACGCTCACGCTCCAGATCGTTGGAGTCCATGACACGCTCCACCGTCTCCTGATTCTCCCGGTACACGCCACCCTGCTTGAGCATCTGGTCCACCAGCGTGGTCTTGCCGTGGTCCACGTGGGCGATGATGGCTACGTTTCTCAGTTTTTCGTTCTGCAAAGGAAAAACCCCTTTCTTTTCGTGGGTATAGTTTTACATCAACCTTAACAGTATATGCTCTTTTGGAGCCGGATGCAAGAGGTTTTTCACGCTTTCCGGCATTTTTTGTCAGTCCAGCTTCCCTCTGGCGTGGAGGACGTCATCCTGTGTGAGGGTCATCAGGTCCTCCTTGGTGACGGTCTCCATGGCGGCCAGACGGTTATTCTGGGCCACCAGAATGTGCTCGAAGATGTTCCGCACGCCGCGGGCGTTGCCGAAGGTTTCTGGGTCGCCGTTTTCCTCGGTGATGTAGTCCCGCACCAGCTCCTCCACGCCGTCCGACAACTGATAGCAGCCCTTTTTGCACTGCATCTTGAAGATATCCAGCATCTCATCGGAGGTGTAGTCCTCGAAGAGCAGGAAACGGTTGAAACGGGATTCCAGTCCGGGATTGGAGTGGATGAACCGATCCATCAGATCGGTGTAGCCCGCTACGATGACCACCAGATCGTCCCGGTGATCCTCCATGGCCTTGAGGATGGTGTCGATGGCCTCCTGACCGAAGTCGTTCTCGCTCTTACCGTTGAGGGCATAGGCCTCGTCGATGAACAGCACGCCGCCCAGCGCCTTCTGGATGACCTTTTGGGTCTTGATGGCGGTTTGGCCCACATACCCGGCCACCAGACCGCTGCGGTCCACCTCTACCAGCTGGCCCTTGGAGAGGATGTCCAGACTCCGGTAGATACGGGCCATCATCCGGGCCATCATGGTCTTGCCGGTGCCGGGGTTGCCGGTGAACACCATGTGCAGGGACATATCCGTGGTGGGCAGGTCGTGCTGGCGGCGAAGCTTGTAGACGGAGGCCATGTTGATGAGGCTGCGGACCTCCTCCTTGACGGTGGCAAGGCCGATGTAGCTGTCCAGCTCCGCCTGCAGGTCCTTCATGTCCTCCTTGGGCAGGGGCTCCACCACCTCCGTTTTCTCAGCCTTGGCGGCAGGCTGACCGCCGGCGGTCTTGCCATCGGACGGCTGGGCGGGCATTTTGCCGTCGGCGCTGCCCACAGGCTTCCCGCCGGAGGGCGGGGCGGAGGGGGACTTGGGGGAC